>Ga0206960_1022_pt2 | contig 39647 bp, 39 predicted proteins | sample Alteio_BWOrgHeat_29_FD_153255 | JGI IMG/M metagenome (GOLD analysis project Ga0206960, IMG submission 153255) | Enriched cells from forest soil in Barre Woods Harvard Forest LTER site, Petersham, Massachusetts, United States -... | ecosystem: Environmental > Terrestrial > Soil > Temperate forest >... | reverse complement strand
ATGGTCGCGTCTCGTCCGACTCGGCTTTCGTGAGGCGAATCTGGAGTTTTTTGAGCCTGTTAGATTACTGCAGGGCGGAGAGGACGGAATCGAATTCGCTGATTTGGAAGGCGCGGAGGATTTTGGTTTTGAAGTCGTCCGTGGCGGAGGTGGTGGAGGTGAAGGCGGCGATGGCATCTTCGCTCGGGGCTTGGGCGACGATGACGCCGTCGTAGTTGCCCATGGTCCCGAGGAACCCGACGATGCGGACACCGAATCGGCTGGCTATTTCCCTAGCGTCAGCAGCCCGTTTGATCGTGTCGACGACGTTGCGAATTCCGCGGTCAGCATCTTGGAACAGCAGGACGTAGTCAGTCATGATGAATCCTCCTTTAGGGTTGAAAGAAAATTTTCCCATAGGCGCCGTGAGGAGCGCAACTACTTTTAGATGAAAATAATTACGATGGGAAAAAATTGCCGGGTAAATGGGCGCAAAATGGGGGAAACGACGGGGATTTATCGCATATTATGAGTGCGCTTCCAATCATTGTGGGTGACAAGGTAGAATCGGAGGGACTTTATGCTTCTCGGCGTTGAAATCGGCGGGACGAAATTGCAGGTCGGCGTTTGCGACCGGCGCGGGGGCATCGTGCAACTGGTGCGAGTCGCGGTCGTGCGGCACAACGGGGCGCGGGAGATTCTCAAACAACTGGAGATCGTGATTCCGCCGTTGCTTGCGGGGCATCGGGTGAAGGCGATCGGGGTCGGGTTCGGCGGGCCGGTCGATTCGACACGCGGGCGAATTGTCCGCTCGTTTCATATCAAGGGTTGGGACGGGTTCGCATTGCGGCGCTGGTTTGTGCAACGCTTCAGGCTTCCCACGATTATCGAGAACGACACGAACGCGGCCGCATTGGCGGAGGCGTTGATCGGGGCGGGTAGGGGACGACGGGCTGTGCTATACTCGAACGTCGGCACGGGGATCGGCGGCGGGTTTGTGGTTGACGGGATTATTCAGAGTGGCCGCTTTGGCGCGACGGAGATCGGGCATCTGCGTTTTTTCGTTCGCGGTCGTTGGAGAATTCTGGAAGAGTTGTCGTCGGGATTGTCCATCGAACGCGGCAAGACTACGTTGACGCAATCGGCGAGGTATTACGGGGTGGCGCTCGCCAACGCGAGCACGTTGCTCAATCCCGATATTGTCGTGGTCGGCGGCGGCGTAGCGCGAGCGGGAGAGAAATTTTTAAGGCCGGTGCGGGAGATTGCCCGACGTTTGGTGTTCGTACCGTACCGACGAAATCTGCAAATTGTCCCGGCGAAGCTGGGGGACACGGTGGTAGTTGTGGGCGCGGCGCTATTGGCCGCGCGAGAGAACTGAAATGCGGTACCTGGTTTTTGGAGATGTTCACGGCAATGCGTTGGCACTCGACGCGGTGCTGGAGGCTGGCCGCGCCCGTGGCGCCGAGGGCTATCTCTTTGTCGGGGACCTTGTCGGCTACGGCCCGGATCCGCTGGGATGCATCGAACGTCTCTTGCCGCTGGCTGAGGCTGGGAGCTTGGCGTGGGTGTTGGGGAACCATGAATTGGTGGTGCGCGGGGATGCCGAGCCATTGGGTTACAGCGCCGAAGCGCTCCAGACGCTGGAATGGACCCGGAAACTGGTCGATGGCAATCCAGCGGCGAAGAGTTTTCTGGCATCGGGCCACCTGACCTCGGTCGCGAATGATTTGATCTGGCTGGCGCATGATTCGCTGGCGGAGCCGGGCAGCGGGAATTATCACCGCTGGCCGAGGAATGCAAAAAGTGAGTTGGCGTGCTTGCGGTACGAGCAGGGACGCGTCTGCTTCTACGGACACACGCACAAGTTGCGGGCGGAAATGACCAAGGGAGAGATGCCCGTTGTGCTGACCCCGATGACCGCCCACGAAACCGACGGAATCGATCCGCATCCGCTCCATTTGCAACCGCGAGATCTGGGTTGGGTCGGCGCCGGCTCGGTTGGTTTTCCGACCAATTCCCAACGCCGGCCCGAGTTTCTAATTCTCGACGAGACCGATAGCAACGACTGGCGCATCGAGAAGTATGAGGTGGCGTATAACCGCGAAGAGGCGCGGGAGCGGGTGCGCAAAGGGCTGGGGCTGGGAAGTGATTGCAGCAAGGATGTCGTGGAGCGAATCGCGCGATGGCTGTAGGCCGTTTAGTCGAGCAATTGCTTGAGGCAATTGATCAGGTGCTGGATCGGGAACGGCTTGACGAGGTATTTCGAATCGGTCTGCGTGAGGAAGAGGTTGATCTTGGAGTCGGCGGCGAAACCGGTGATGAAGATGAAGCGATCGGCCAGATGGGGACGCACCTCGCGGGCCCTGAGGTAGAATTCATCGCCGCGCAGCTTCGGCATCATGACGTCGCAAACCACAGCGTCGTACTCGTTGGCCTTGACCTTGGTGAGGGCCTCTTCGCCGTCGTTGGCAACATCGACGAGGAAATTAGCATCGGCCAGAATCCACTGGAGGGCCTGGGCCAACTGCTTGTCGTCGTCGACAAGGAGAATGGCTTTGAATTCGATCGTGTCGGATGGGCGTACTGCTAAATCCGGTTGGTTGTGCAAATCCATGGCTTGGCCTAAGAATAGCAACTGAAGTGCCAATCGTCTTGTTGGCACGTTGTAGTGACATTGCAATCAGGGCATAAACAGGGTGTTTCGCACTGTAAATTCGTAAAAATGCGTGGGCGGTGAACGATTTTGTTGTGCTCATGCCCGCAAGTGTAAGGGTGCAACACGGGTGAGGATTGAAAGTGAGTTTCTCACCTGCAGCGGCGAGCGATTTGGCGACGTAACTCACGCTGTCTCCGACAAATACACACGCGAGAGAACAGACCTCGAAGGCGACGCTATCGGCTCCAACTCCGGCGTTGACAAGGCCGTCCCTTTTTCTATACTTCCCGCGAAGTCTTTGGAAGTGCGCCGCCGTTTTGAAGTTTTTGAAACGGCGGTTTGCCATATCAGGACTGAACGAAGAAAGGCGAATGGAGAAGCTATGGCATCTGGTAAAGTGAAGTGGTTCGATACGAAAAAGGGTTTTGGGTTCATTCAACAAGAAGGCGGCCCCGACGTGTTTGTGCATTACACGAGCATCTCTGGGAACGGCTTCAAAAATCTTGAGGAAGGTCAGCCCGTTGAGTTTGAGTTGGTCGATTCCCCCAAGGGTCCGAAGGCGTCCAACGTCACCGCAAAATAAACAACATTCCGAAACAAGGGCCCCCGGCAACGCAAGTTGTGCGGGGGTTCTTCTTTTCTACGCTTTGCTAGGGCTCGTAAAATACGTCGGAATCTTGCCCTTCTTCAAACGACGAAACTCCTCCGGCTTCTCGCGCTTCGTCTGTCGATAATCCCGCACGCCACCGGCATCACATCCCAGCAAAAGTGCGTGGGCCTTGTAAACGCGGGGCCGACCAATAACGCGGACTTCCTCGGGTCGCGGCGCGCCTCGTTTATCCAGCACAAGAAAGCTCAGGGGCAGACTGCGCAGGTCCACGCCGGCGATTTTCGCGAATCGCGCCCAATGGCCATCCATGAAAACTTCTGGCGGCGATGGTGCGAAGTGGTGGCACCAATGCCGCTCGTTCTCCGTCGTCAACATGCCGCAGGCAACCTGATGCGTGCAGGGCGCCACTACCTGAAACCCATTCCGCAGCCGTTCCCTGACCGCAATCAGCTTGCGACTCGCGTCGTACGTCCCAGGCTCGACCCAGATTACCACCGTTGCGCTGGCGGCCAAACTGAGCAGTTCATCGAGTTGAGAATCGGCAAGCTCGGTAAGCACGTGGCTGATCAGCAACATGCCGGACGTCGCCTCGGGCGGTTTTTCCAGCCAGACCTTGATATCTGGAAAAGCCCCGCGTGCCTTGTGCGCCGCATACTGCATGGCCAATGACGAGCGGTCCCAGAAGTGAAACGTAGCGGATGCATTCGAGCCGAAATGTTCGAGAAACGAACGCGATGCGATTCCAGTGCCGCAACCCCAGTCGATGACTTCTCCCCCAGTTGCAGGCGGCGACCAGCCACGCCGCTTCAATTCGTTGAGAACGTAATCCCACTTCCAGCGAATGCGTTGGCCGAAGGTCTGGTCGTAACTCTCCAGGTCGCTCTCCGCGCGCCAGTAGTCCTGCGCCCCGGCGGTGCCATCGAGAAACGCCGCGCGCAATCGCTCCAACGCTTTCCAGTCAACTCTCTCCCAGTCCATGTTTCAGCAGCGAATCCAAAGCGTGATGTTTGATTCCGAAAAATTCCTTAAACCGATCGATCCGGTCGCGCGCGGCCTCTGACGTAAATGGTTCCGTGCGCAGCACCGCCGTGATCATCAGGTTCTTGGGTGTGTGCTCGGTCGAGACGAATTCGATCATCTTCGTCTGATACCCCGCCCATTCGAGGAACAGCCCGCGCAAACCGTCGGTGGACCATTCTGCCATGCGTTCAGCCATCAGGCCGTGTTCCAACACCGGCGCCAAGGGTTCGGGACGGCCCAATTGCGGACGCACTTCTTTGTGACAACACGGCGCTACGATAATCAATCGCGCACCCAACTCGACGCCGCGGCGAATCGCATCGTCAGTGGCCGTATCACAGGCGTGCAGGGCAATCAGCGCATCGATTTTCGGTAAGGCAACGCTTTCAATCGTACCCGCCATGAATTCCAAACCTTCCGCACCAATCTTTCGTCCGAGACCCTTTGCCGCATTGGCCAGCTCAGCCCGCGCCTCCACTCCGATCACCCGGACCGGCCGCTTCCAGTAACGCGCGAACAGATGCCAAAGGCCAAACGTCAAATAACCCTTCCCGCAACCCATGTCGGTGATCGTCAGACTATCGCGGTTCTCTGTCCAGCCGCAGTCCTTTGCGAGATGCGTGAAAATATCCAGGTAATGGTTGATCTGCGCATACTTGTCGGCCATCAGGGGACGAACCTGCCCGCGCTCGTTAACCACTCCCAATCCAAACAACCAATCCTGTGCCGACTCATCCAGGATCGCCTCGCGCGGGCGATCGTGCGAGCGCGACGGCGCGGCTGTCGAAGACGGCTTGTGGGTCGTCAGTTTCGCGGTGCCGGACTCCGGCGCGAATAATTGCCAGTCGCGTTTCGTAGTGCTGAGAAGCGCGCTGCGAAACTGCGCACCGACCTGTTCCTTTGCCCAACTCGCCACTTCGTTCACCGGCAGGTTCTTGGTGACGTCGTGCGTCGCGTGCCGATAGGTGAGTGACAGATGCAGCCCGCCCTTAAGCGTCACCAATCTTCCCAGCACTTTCTCGGGCGCGCTGTCTCCGAGGATCGGCCCGGAAAACACCAACCGCACAAACGTCCCGTCCTGCAGACTGGTCGACAGTCGTTCGGCGAATTCATCGACGGGATTTGCTTTTGCCATCTCGGCTACTTGACTGTCGACGTGCAGTGCGGGCAGCGCGTCGCTTTGAGTGGAATGTCCGATATGCAGTACTCGCATAATTTAGTGGACGGCGCCGGCGTGGGGGCCGCCGCTTCTTTGTGCTGCAGCGTATTCATCGCCTTGATGGCCATAAATATGCAAAACGCCACGATCAGAAAGTCGATCACGTTATTGATAAACGAGCCGTACGCGATCACCGCCGCCCCGGCCGCCTTGGCATCGGCCAGCGATTTGAATGGCCCCTTGCTGGTGTCGAGGTTGAGGAACAAGTCGGTGAAGTTGACATTGCCCATCGCCTTCCCGATCGGCGGCATGATGATGTCGTTGACCGCCGACGTGACGATCTTGCCAAACGCGCCCCCGATGACCACACCGACCGCCAGGTCCACCACGCTGCCGCGCATCGCGAACTCTTTGAACTCTTTGATCATTCCCATGACGGTATCTCCTTTTGCGTTGTGTTATCGTTTACGTCGGTTTTGTTTGATACTGCCCGCAGAAGCCTCACCTGATGAACTGCGGGAATGTTGTACCCAATCTCTCGCCGAAAGGCAACCGAACCGCGCCAAGCCGAGTCGGACGAGACGCCGCTGTCTTCTGCGGCAATACCCCTCCTGGTGGGTTCGTTTTCCGGAAACGAACCCACCGTTTTCTGTCACAAAGTTCCATCGCAACCCCTTGCCGCTCTGAACGATAAACCCTGCTTTGCATTAGAAAATCGGTGGGTTCGTTTGGTAGTATGGCATGTTTGATGCGCCGGCTCTCCTCCGGCCTGACTTTGCCTCTCGCAAAGTAAACTTGCGCCATTTTGTCGCTGCTAGCATCCAATTCACAACGCACGTCCGCGAGCATACGCGGGGCGACGGTCAATGTCCAGTAAAAAGTATCGGATAACGATATAGGAGTGTGGCCCTGGAAAAGCTCGGTTGCGAACCAGCCCGTTACTTCGCCGCGGACATCAGCGTGCCGCGTTTCACCAGTTGAACGGCGAAACCCCACGGGTCGCGAAGCATGGAAAGGCTGTCGCCGTAGGGATTGGTGTCGATTCCGCCCTCGGCGGTTGCCCCGGCCTGCATCAATCGCGCGCGCGCCGCCTGCACGTCTTCCACGGCAAACGCCAGATGCAGCACCAGTGGGTCCATCTTGCCATACTCGGGCACGGGTGCTTTCGGGTTGTAATAGATCTCGATCATCGACTGCTCGGCGGTATCGACCAGGAAATGCGCATGCCACGGCGGCCCGGAGATCCGCACCACGCGCATCTGCAGGTGTTCCGTGTACCAATGCGCCATAGCGACGGGTTCGGCGACGTTGAAAGCCACATGCTCAATCTTCATATCTGCGGGCAGGACATACTCCTTTGAAGGGCAAAGGGGAAGCCGCAAGTTGTAGCGGCGATACGATTGCTCTGCGCGTCAATGTCTGGCTCCCGCTCAGGCCCGGCGCTTGGAAATCAGCCTGCTGACATCTACGGGGTGATGTCAAATCGGTAGAACCCTTGCGATGATGCTCCGCCGAAGTTGGTCAGCGTCAGTGTGGCCCCGATGCTGTTGGTGACCGATACACTGGGCACATTCACCCAGTTGGTCGGGTTCATCGAACTGCTGAACTGCAATTGATAAGTTTCGTAGGCGATAGACGGGATATTGAAAACAACGTTCGTGCCCGACAACTGGACTCCGGTAATTTGATTGATCGGATAAGGCGCGGGTTTGAGGGAAACTGTCAGCTTGAACACAATACCGTTTCCAAGTCCAAAAGGAGAATTTGTAAGTGTTCCACCGGTATAGGTCGTCCCATAAAAACTACCGTCCGTGCCCTGTGTCAGCCGGTCGTACAGACCGGGTCCGTTGGCGGTGGGGCCAGGAAACGCGTAAACCTGCTTGTAGCTGCCGGCGGGGCTGATCTGAAATATCGTACCGCATTGGCAAAAGTTGGCATCGCCGTCAGTAGTCCCATAGAAATTGCCGTCGCTGCCTTGCACCAACCCGGCGAATGGCGTGACTCCTTTGGTTGGATCGGTAAAGTAGTGGAGATTGGTAAAGCTGCCATCCGTGCCAAATCGAAACACCGTCCCATAACTGCTCATGCTTTGCCCGTTGACCGTCGTCCCGTAGAAATAGCCATCGCTGCCCTGTACGAGACTGCCGCGTGGATTGAGCCCTCGGCTGTCCACAAACGAATACAAACTCGTGTAGGTCCCACCGAGGCCGATCCGAAAGATCGTGCCGCACCCGCTACCATATAGATAGCTGAAACAACTGCCGTTCGTCCCGCCGGAATAGGTCGTCCCATATAAATTCCCATCGCTGCCCTGCACGAGCGCACCGAGCGGTATGGATCCATCCGTCGGAGAACCGACGAAAGAATACAGGCTGGTGTAACTGCCGCTGGGACTAATCCGAAAGATCGTACCGAGCCCGCGGCCACAACTGGTGCACGGCCCACCAGCAGCAGTGGTCCCATAGAAGTTGCCATCGCGGCCCTCCACGAGTTCCACTCCGGGATCGCTCCCGTCGTTGGGTAGACCCGCAAACGAGTAGAGACTCGTGAAATTGCCGCTGGAATTGATCCGAAAGATCGTGCCGCAGCCGCTGAAACAATTGATGTTCGTCCCGCCGAACTCGGTGATCCCATAGAAATTGCCGTCGCGACCCTCCACCAGCCCCAGTGGGATGGCGCCATCGATGGAGCTGAACGAGTGAAGATTGGTATAACTGCCGTTGGGACTGATCCGAAACACCATCCCGCTGCCGCTGGTCCCGCCTTGTTGCGTGGTGCCATAGAAATTGCCGTCGCTGGCTTGAATCAGCCGGGCGTAGGGATTGGACCCGTCGCTGGGTGCACCGCTAAAGAGGTGAATGTTCGTCACCGTCTGTGCGTGCGCACGGAACACGGGGAAAATCAGGAGCAACAAGGCCCATCCGATCGTGAGGGAACACGATCTTTTCATCGCCAGACCGACAGGAATCGGTTTGTTCATACCCGACGCTTCTCCCAGAGACGCAGCCTTACCCGCACTTTACATAGCTAAAAATGACATTCCGGTAATGGTAAGTCGAGCCAATTCCCCTTGTGAATCCACTAACTCGGCTGCTTCGAAATTTTCCCCCAGACCGCGATGGAAGCAACGACCAATACCCAGAATGGGAACACCGCGATACCCGGTATCGCCTCGGCAATCAAACCGGGTAGAATCATCCATTGCCGACCAAGGATGAGGAACAGCAGGAAGGCCGTCACGATATCGAGCAGCCATTGCAGCGGGGGCAGAAGCGCAACTGCTACCGCCAGGGCATCCGAAATCGCCGCAACTGTGAATGCCAGCACCAGCCGCTTGCTGCGATAACCGGCCTGCGTCGACTCAATCCGCGGCGGCGCCTCGCTCGACTGCGGCGTACCTTCTTTTGGCAGTAACTCCCAATCCGGCATCGACCGCTAAGATAACGGAATCCTTTACAACTGCCACCACTTTTGGTGTAGCCACGGCGCTCTGTCGCCGTGCCGGAGTTCGCCGCGTCCTAATTCACCCCCAACAACTCCACCTCGAACACCAGCGTCGCATTCGGGGGAATCACGCCACCCGCGCCCCGCGCGCCGTAACCCAACTCGGGCGGAATCGTCAGCTTGCGCACTCCGCCCACCTTCATCCCCGCCACGCCCTGGTCCCACCCCTTGATGACCTGCCCGCCGCCCAGTTGAAACTGGAACGGCGTCCCGCGGTCCTTCGACGAATCGAACTTCGTCCCGTCCGTCAGCCAGCCCGTATAATGGACCGTCACGCCTTTGCCCGTCACGGCCACGTCGCCCGTGCCGATTTTAGAATCTTCAATTTGTAATGTCGTCACGGTCACTCCTTGTTGAGGGGTTGTTGCTTGTTGCGATGCGCCAATCGGCGGCGGTGATACGCGATCCGCTGCCGATTGAGTCGCTGTTGCAGTGGGTTGCGCCGCCTGATCCTGTTTCGGCGCCTCACTCTGCGAACAAGCCGTCCCAAGGACAACCAGCCCGAGAACGAGCACGTACGTGCCGGCAAATCGATGCATCGTCGTGGATGTGTTCTTCGTGATCATGCAGGAAAGTGTAGTGAGCGGGAAGGCTGATTGCAAGTGCGATGGGTGACGCTCAGTTGATTAAGAAGTGGCAAGTGGTGAGAACCATTTCGTCACATCTACTTGAGGTGTTGGCGTACTAGACCGCAGCCACAGTTTCATCTTTCCATCTCGGGCTCGCTTTAAAAAGATATGTCGCCAGTGGCGGCCATCTTTCGATGATTCAAGCATGCTCGGAACGTACTTTGAGAATTCAGACCAGGGCATGAATACCATGCCAGCTCCACTACACAGGCAAGCAATAAAGCCCTGCTTGTGCTTGGATAATGAATCAACTTGGTAATCATGAAGTCCAAACCAGTATCTCGTGTGATTTGACTCTTTGTATGGTTGTGACGGCGCATAGTAGACTACTATTTGTCCGTCGAGGGTTTCAAGAAGGGTGCGACTGATATCACGCGTATGCTGCTTGAGTTGCTCGAGAAGAAACTGTTTAGCTTTCGCTCGCAGCTCCTCACGATTAAGTTTCGAAACATAAGCGCCCTCCCGAGATTCTTCTCCCAGCTCGTTCTCGTCCTCTTTCTCCTCAGTCTCCTCTTCGGATACGTCTTGGGCTACAAAAGAAACTATATCAAGCAATGAGTCCAGCTTCGTATACTCACGAGGCACGAGGATGCCACGCAAAAGCTGAGCGGAGGCGGGATCGTCAGTCGTATTTTTTAGGGCGACCATCTTGAATAGGGCCGTCAAAGACACCAGCCGCACATCCCACGCATGACGCGATCCGCGAATCTGTGCTTCTAAATCAGTTGTATCCTCATCCGTCTGCCCTACGACAATTAAGGCAGAGGATTTCTCCTTCGAGAGCTTACCGGTAGTCGCAAGATCGTTTCGATATTTTGCAATTGGATCCAGTTTTATGCGGTAGACTGCGGTTGTCTTAACTTCAGCGATTATCGCGTGAGATGAATCAGGGTCAATCCAAAGGCCATCATGACCTGACTCTCCACGACGGCCGCGGTAAAGACCTGATTCAACGTTATAACCAAGGCGGTCGCCAAGTTCATTTACAATGTCTTGAAGTGCGAGCCCGTGATCGCTGGCCTCACCCGCAAGTGCCTCGGCGGCGTATCGCTGAAGCACGTTAAGCTCCACGATCGCTAAGAGTTCGCGAAATTCACGCGAGCAAGTACTTTGGTCAGACAATCTGCCTTCGCCTGCAAAAGAAATGATTTGATGGAGAGCCTTGCCATGAACGCCGTCGCGATTGGCTTTCCACATGTCGACGAGTGCCATAGTCACACCAATACCAGAGAGAATCGATTCACACAACGTGAAAGCGGCGAACGGTATTCCGTCCAGCACCCTTCTAATTCCTTGAATTCGGGCGTGATCGATACTATTATTACCGCATGAGTACGGCAGAAATCATCAGCGCGCTACCCAGTCTAACAGAGGCCCAGCGGCGAGAAGTGCAGGCCAAGCTGTTGGAACTTGCTCTCCAAAACGAAGAGGTAAGGCAGTGCGATGCGGCGGCAATCGAAAGCGCGCGTCTTCTTGACCAGATGGAGGATGAGGATGCCCGCCGTGCGCAAGGGTGAGGTCTGGGTCGTAGATTTCGGTATCGCCGCCAAAGTTCGTCCTGCGCTCCTACTTACCGATAGTCCCGCTGCCGACGAACTCGATCTCGTTACGACGCTTCCCCATACAACCTCTTTGCGAGACAACCGTTGGGAGCTGGTCATCGACAAGCCGTTTCTCAAACCCGGCGCGTTTCACTTGCAGCAGATTTCAAGTGTTCCCACCGTAAGACTGGAGCGGCGGCTTGGCGTATTGACCACAGAGGAGATGAAACTCGTCTCCGAGGCTCTTCGCCGAAGACTAGGCGTTTGATCATTCCGCAGAATCCGCGACATCCCCCACGCCAAAATACGTGCAATCCGGATGGTGAAACACCAAGGCACTCACGCTCGCTTCGGGATCCATCATGAAACCTTCGGTCAACTGCACACCAATCTCCTCCGGCTTCAGCAATTTCCAGATGCCGGCCTGGTCTTCCAGCGCGGGGCAGGCGGGGTAGCCGAAACTGTAGCGGCGGCCTTGATATTTTGTCGTGAACCGGCCGATCATCGTCATGTCGGCGGGATCGGGGAAACCCCAGTCCTCGCGGATACGCCGGTGTAACCACTCGGCGCAGCCTTCAGCGGTCTCGATGGCGAGCGCCTGCAACGCGTGCGATTTCAGATATTCGCCTTTCGCTTTGTATTCCTCGGCGCGTTGACGTATCCCCGTGCCCGCGCCGACTACGAAGAGTGCCACGGAATCGCGCGGTGGATTCACGTAGTCCGACAGGCACAATCCATCCGGCTTCCGCTGACGATGGAAGTTGAAGACGTGGACGGGCTGTCTTTCATCCCGTCCCGTAGGAGGGGTTTGTAACCCCGACCGGCCATCGGAATCGCGGTTGGAAACCGCTCCTACGGGGACAAGGGCATTGAAGAGGCGGATCGAATTCCCCTCCGCCTCCGCATCAAAAAACTGCCACACCGCTTTCACCTTCATGAACTTCGCGGCCTCGCCTTGCACGTCCTCGACGAGGTTGTGCAACTCCAGCGCTTTCGGATCGCGCGCGGCCAACGCCTTTTCGAAATTGGATTTGAAACCGAGATGACGCACGTACAGCATCTGCGGATTGATGTATTCCCAGATCTCACGAAGTTGTGGCACGTCGCGCACCTTCCGCTCGGGGTAGGGGCAGGGCAATGGCGGCAGCGCGCGAACGCGCGAACTGCGCACGGTCGTCTCGGGGAACTCCTCCACCTTTTCGACCACGGCGGCGGCTTCGACGGGTTTGTGCTCCGTCATCACCTTGTCGCGTTCGGCCGGGTCCATCAATCGGTTCATGATCGACAGGCCCGTCATCGCGTCTTTGCAGTACACCACCACGCGCTCGTAGCTCGGCGAAATCCGGCTGCGCGTGAACTTGTCGCTCAACGCCGCGCCGCCGACCAGCAACGGCACGGTGATGCCCGCGTTCTTGAGGTCGCCCGCGGTGATGACCATTTGCTGCGCGCTTTTCACGAGCAGTCCCGACAAACCGATGGCGTCGGGCTTGTGCTCGCGATAGGCCTTGATCAGGTCTTCGGGCGGCACCTTGATGCCGAGATTGATGACGTTGAAGCCGTTGTTCGAGAGAATGATTTCGACGAGGTTCTTGCCGATGTCGTGCACGTCGCCCTTGACGGTGGCCAGCAGGACCTTGCCCTTCGTCGAGTCGGCTTTCTTCTCCATGAATTGCTCGAGGTGCGCGACCGCCGCCTTCATCGCCTCCGCGCTCTGCAGCACTTCCGCGACGATCAGCTCGTTGGCGTTGAACAGCCGGCCGACTTCCTTCATGCCGGTCATAAGCGGCCCGTTGATGATGTCCAGCGGCTTGGCTTCCTTGAGCTTCAAGTCGAGATCAGGAATCAGTCCTTCCTTCGAACCTTCCAAAATGTAATTCGCGAGCCGTCCATCGAGCGGCAGATCGGACGTCTTTTTCTTCACGCGGCTCTCGGCGGTGCGGAAATGTTCGTTGATCGCCGCGATGTGATGCTGGTTAATCGCCGCGCGCTGCTCTTTGGACTGCTCGCGGTAATCACGTGGCGCGTCGTAGCCTTCAAATGGATAATTCCACAACAGATCCTCGACGAACTTCCGTTCCTTCTCGGGAATGGTGGCGTAACGCTCGAGTTTCTCGGCGTTGACGATGGCGAGGTCGAGCCCCGCTTTCGTTGCGTGATAGAGGAACACGGAATTGATGACCTCGCGCGCCGCCGGCGGCAGGCCGAAACTGACATTGCTCACGCCGAGAATAGTTTTGCATTTCGGCAACGCCGCCTTGATCAGCCGCACGCCTTCAATGGTCTCGACCGCGCTGCCGATGTAGTTCTCGTCACCCGTCGCGCAGGGGAACACCAGCGGGTCAAAAATGATGTCTTCCTCAGCGACGCCGTGCTTGACGCAATAATCGCGGGCGCGCTGGGCGATCGCCAGCTTGCGCTCGCGCGTGATGGCCTGTGCCTGCTGCTTGTCCTCATCAATCGAGCCGATGACGATCGCCGCGCCGTACTTCTTCACCAGCGGCAGCACCTTGTGGAATTTCTCCTCGCCATCCTCGAAGTTGATCGAGTTGATGATGCTTTTTCCCAGGCAATAGGTCAGCGCGCGTTCGACCGACTTGAAATTCGTCGTGTCGATCATGAACGGCACTTTGACCTTGTGAATCACCTTCTGGTAAAAGCGGTCGATGTCCGTTAATTCGTCGCGGTCGGTATTTTCGAGATTGATGTCGATGATATGCGCGCCGCTCTTGACCTGCGCCCGCGCGATCTCCGTCGCTTCCTCGAATTTCTCGTCGGTAATCAGTCGCTTGAAAGCCCGCGACCCGACTTCATTGGTGCGTTCGCCCACGATAAGTGGACGGTTGTCGTCGGTCGCTTCGACGAGTTCGATGCCGCTGTACCACGATTTGCGTTGCGCGCGAAACTTGCGCGGTTCCTTGCCCTCGACCATCTGCGCGATGGCCTTGATGTGCGGGGGAGTCGTGCCGCAGCACCCGCCGACGATATTCAGCCAGCCGTTTTTGACAAAGCGCTCGATGGCCGAGGCGAGCGTCGTCGGTGTTTCGAGATAAAGACCTTCTTCGTTCGGCAAACCCGCGTTCGGGTAACACGACACGCGTGTGTTGGCCATGTTGTGAATCGTGCGGATGTGATCGGTCATGAATTCCGGACCGGTCGCGCAGTTCAACCCGACACTCAGCAAGTCAACATGCTGCAAGGAAGCTACGAGAGCATCCGCCGCCTGTCCCGCGAGCATTGTCCCCATGGGTTCGATCGTGCCCGAGACCATGATGGGTAGTTGATAGCCGAGTTCATCGAAAGCCTTCTGGATGCCAATAAGCGCTGCCTTGATGTTACGAGTGTCCTGGCAAGTCTCGACGAGGACAATGTCCGCGCCGCCCTCGGCAAGCCCGCGAACCTGCTGATAAAAATTCTCGATCAAGCCGTCAAACGTCACGCCGCCTGTGACCGTGATGGCTTTCGTGGTCGGTCCGATGGACGCCGCGACAAAGCGCGGTTTGTTCAGGGTGGAAAATTCCTCCGCCGCCTCGCGCGCGATTCTAGCGGCTGCGACGTTTATCTCGTGGCATTTGTCAGCCAATCCGTATTCCGCGAGTACCAACGGCGTGCTGCCAAACGTGTCCGTCTCCACAATGTCCGCGCCCGCCTCGAAATACTTCTTGTGAATGTCGCGGATGACATCGGGCCGTGTGAGAACGAGGTTCTCGTTGCAGCCTTCCAGCGCCGCGCCGCCGAAATCGTCGGCAGTAAGGTTGACCTGCTGGATCATCGTCCCCATCGCGCCATCGAGCACGAGGATGCGTTCGTCCAGCAACGACTTCAGTAGTTTGGTTCTGTCAGCGCGGTCGCTCATGTGAAAATCAAGGGCGATACATTACCAGCCGGGCCGCCGCAAAACAAGCGGCGGCCCGGCCTGCGGTTGTTGTTGGTTTAAATCTGGAAATCCAACGGGAAATCCAGTGCCGCCGCCAATTCTTCAAGCCGGCCTGCGCCCTGTTGCTCCACGAAGATGGCGTTGAGGGACGTGGCTGTCGATTCTGCGGCAGCTTGCTGACGTTGACGAAATGCGGCGGTTTCGGAACGAACGGTTGCGACTGTTGGTTGTGTAGCTGTTACTGACATGATGCGTATTCCTTTCGGGCCGCGACTTCGCACGGCCTTTTAGTTCACGCATCAGGACAAACAAAAACCGCGACTCGCACCAAGCGAAGCGCGGTTGCGCGGAGCTGATTGTTCGAACGGCCATTCGCCGCTCGCACATCGTTCAAGGCTGACTGCCCTGAGCAAGCCACCGTAAGCGCTCCCGCTTCGGTTGGCAGGCCCCGACCTGCGTCGGAGTCATTCCTGATGCTGGCTGCACTATACAGGTTCTTGGAGGTTTTGCAAGTGGGAATTTCGCGACGAAGGGCCGGTCATCGCGGGAGAGGAGCTAGTGGGGCCGTTTGCGCCGGAGTGAAGGGCGCCTGTTGCTTCTGCAACTCGGTACGAATCATTGTGAGGATTTCGAAATAGCGCCAGGCGGGAGGGGCGTCGGGTTCCTGATAATGATCGGGTTTCAACACGAGATCGCCCGTCGCCAGTATAACCTTCTGCACTTCCGGATTCTGCGCGACTTTTGCGCGCGTCGCTTCCACAATTAATTTGTAAAATTCATCTGACGTGGTCGAGCGAGGTTCGATGCGCTTGCCTTCGAACGTGACCCATGTGATCCCCATTTTCTTCATGTTCGCATCGGCCGCCGAGCCGGCATGCTTCGCATCGAACGCCGTGAGCTGTGAAACCTGCTCACGCGTAAGTTTCCATTCCAATCCCGGAAAAGTGGCGCGCAGGTCATTGGTGCTCCCGGGATACTTCATCATTTGCCAGAAACCCTCGAGGCTGGCGTAACGCTTGCCATGAAATTCGAACGGGGTCGGAGCGAAATTGGAGAGCAGACCGAGTTCGTTGCGTTTCGAGAGGATCACTTCACGAGGGCCGGCTTCTTGTGGCAGGACTTCCCACGCTGGTACGCCATTCGTCGGCACCGGCGTCCACCAATGCGCCGGATACTTCGGATCGCGAGTAATCGTTGGAGAGTCGGCCCAGACCGACACGACAGCAAAGGAGAGTAGGAGAAAGGCGGCTCGAATTGGCATTCTCCGATTATTCAGCACAATGTGGGAAATCACAAGGCCGTCTTGTTGTCTTGCAGCGCGAATGGCACGGGCTTATCGTGGCGCGCAATTGTAGATGAGCACCACACAAGCTGAACTGATCGGCCCGCTGCTGCGCGACGTATCGCGCTCCTTCTATCTCACGTTGCGCGTGTTGCCGAAGGAGATTCGCCCGCAGGTGTCGCTCGCCTACCTGTTGGCGCGGGCGACCGACACGATTGCGGACACGAAAGCGGTCCCCCGAGCGAAACGCATCTACGCACTCCAACAGCTTCAGAATCTGTCGCATGTGCCGGAGTTGGGCGTGATTGCGGAAAAACAAACTTCCGCGGGCGAAAAACAATTACTGGAACGGCTGGAGGATTGCATCGTCACGCTGGGACAGTTTGACGAAGCTGATGGTCGGCGAATCCAGGAATTGCTGAAGATTATTGTCAGCGGCCAAATCTTCGACCTCCAACGTTTTCCCGGTGAGACAGAGAAGGAACTGGTGGCGCTCACCAACGATGAAGAGTTGGATCGGTACACATATATGGTAGCGGGGTGCGTGGGGGAATTCTGGACGAAGATGTGCGTGGCCTATCTCCCCGCGCTCCGCGACTGGAACGCCGATGAAATGTGCGCACTCGGAGTGCGTTTTGGAAAGGGTCTGCAACTGGTGAATGTACTGCGCGATATCCCGAAAGACCTGCACATCGGTCGCTGCTATCTTCCCGTGAGCCAGCCCGCCGCATTGTTGGATCCCAAGAACTTTGAAACAATTCGTCCAACCTACACGCGCTGGCTGGATGCGGCATTGGCGCACCTCGATGCCGGCTGGCAATACACCATACGTATTCCGCGCTCCGAGGCACGGCTGCGCTTGGCGTGTGTCTGGCCGATTTGGATTGGATTGATGACCATCGCGCGGTTGCGTGTCGAGAACCCACTCGACCCGGCGCGGCGAATCAAGATCACGCGCAGGCAGGTTTACGGCGTGATCGGTCGGTCATTATTAGTGACTCGCAGCGACAAGGCGCTGAATCAGGCGTATACGGCTCTGCGCGCCGTGGCGGCAGGTTAACACTTGAAAAACCCCCATCTTGGCCTAGGATAACCCCGCTATGTTTACGGGCACTCATACGGCGCTCATCACGCCATTCACCAAAGACGGGAAGATCGACGAGCCGCGACTGCGGCAGCTTGTCGAACAACAGATTGCCGCAGGCATCGACGGCCTTGTTCCGTGCGGGACAACGGGCGAATCGCCCACGCTCGACCACGAGGAACACAACCACGTCATCGAACTGGTGGTGAAGTTTGCGGCGAAACGCTGCGCAGTCATAGCGGGTACGGGCTCGAACTCGACTGCCGAGGCCGTCTTTATGACGCAGTACGCCAAGAAGGTCGGGGCGGACGCGTCACTGCAGGTCGCGCCGTATTACAACAAGCCAACACAGGCGGGACTCTACGCGCACTTTCGCGCCATTGCCGAGCAGGCGGATATTCCGTTGATCCTGTACAATATTCCCGGACGCTGCGGTGTGGACATCGCGAACGACACGATTGCGCGGCTGCGGCACGATTTACCGAAGCACATTGTCGGTCTGAAAGAAGCGACTGGCATTGTGGATCGCGTTAGTCAATTGCGCACGCTGGTTGACCGCGATTTTTGCATTCTTTCGGGCGACGATTCGCTCACGCTGCCTATGATGAGCGTGGGAGCGGTGGGCGTGATCAGTGTGGTTTCCAACATGATCCCGCGCGAGCTGACGGAGATGACGCATGCCGCACTGAAGGGCGACTTCGAGCGCGCGGGTCGCATCCACACGAAGCTCTTCCCGCTCTTCAAAGATCTTTTCATCGAGACGAACCCCGTTCCGCTCAAGGCAGCCATGGCCATGATGGGCTTGTGCGAGGAAACATATCGGTTGCCACTGGTACCGATGGGTGATGCGAATCGCGCGCAACTGAAGAAGACGCTGCTGGCTCTCGGCTTGGTGAAAGCGTGAGCCCCGTCAAAGTCATCATCTGCGGCGCCAAAGGCCGCATGGGGCGTACTCTGATCGCCTGCGCGCAGGGTGATCCCGAATTACAAGTCGTCGCTGAGATTGATCAAGGCGACGACCTCGTGAAGGTCATCTCACGGGCGGATGCGATCGTCGACTTTTCCGTGCGCGAGGCGACCGCGACCGTCGCCAAACTGGCAGCGAAGCACAAGAAGGCCCTCGTGATTGGCACCACAGGCCACGGTGACCAGGAAAAAAAGGTAGTGCTGGATGTATTGAAAGCGATCCCGGTAGTTTGGTCGGCCAACTTCAGCACGGGCGTCAATACGCTTTTCTGGCTAACGCAAAAGGCCGCGGAGATTGTCGGCAATGAATGGGAAGCGGAGGTCGTGGAAACCCATCACACTGCCAAGAAAGACGCTCCGAGCGGCACGGCCAAGCGCTTGCAGGAAATCCTGAAGCACGTTCGTGGCAAAGATGCGCCGGCGCATGCGTTGCGCATTGGCGATGTCGTGGGTGACCATACGGTCATCTTCGGTACGCCGGGGGAACGCCTCGAGTTGACCCATCGCGCCGCCAGTCGGGAATCGTTTGCGCGCGGGGCGCTTCGTGCCGCAAAATGGGCCGTCAAACAAAAGCCCGGGCTCTACGATATGCAAGACGTGCTGGGGCTTCGCTAATCGTGAAACGAGACCTGATTCTTGGCTGTTTGGTGATGAGCGTGTTCTCGTCGTGCTCACAGATGGGAAGAAGTGAATTGCCCTCATCGAGTCCGCGCGCTGCGGAAATACAGAAGGCACTGAATCAAACGGTGATACCAGTCGTTGATCTCGAAAATATGAAAGCCGAGGACGCCCTCAAGTCCTGGGAGGACATGAGCCGCACCTATCATCCGCAGCACTTCAAGTTCACGCACGTCATCTCGTACCCGATCACGTATACGGTGCAAACAACGGCGCCGGGCGAGACTCGGAGAGTACCTACGGCTACCGCCGTGCCCACCCAGACCAAAGTGACCGTTCGCCGAAAGAACATCACCTCGAAACAGCTATTGGACGAGATTTGCCATGAGGCCAATCTCGCGTGGACGATCATGGGCCGGGCGATCGTCATCAAGCCCGGACCACCGGTTACCGACGCGCAACAATGAAAGTCGGACTGGCTTTCGGGTCAAATCTCGGCGACCGGCTGAAGCATTTGCAGCAGGCCAAGGCGTACGCGTTGAGCTTGTCGAACGAAGGGTGGTATGTCGCCTCGCCATTGTACGAGACGGAACCGCTGGGATGTCCGCCGAATTCGCCAAAGTTCCTCAACGCCGTGCTGGAAATCGAGTTTGGTGGCGCACCGAAGACGTTGCTAAAGAAGATCCAGGCGTATGAGGTCGCGCACGGACGCGACCGCGACCTGCCGAAGAACGCAGCCCGTTCCATCGATATCGACATCCTTTACTTCGGCGAGAAGGAAATTGTCGAGGAGGACTTGGTGGTGCCGCATCCTCGCATGGCGCAGCGACGGTTTGTCTTGTTGCCGCTTTCGACGATCCAGCCCGACCTGATTGTGAAGGGCACGGGCAGGACCGTGCGGATGCTCTTGCGGGAGTTGCGGTCAGGGGAGGGAGAGGTTAAATTCGTCCAGCACGATTGGTGAACTCATCATGAACGAGCATAAAATCAACATTCACGCCTTGCGCGCGATGAAGCAGCGCGGGGAAAAGATTACGGCGTTGACCGCGTATGATTTCTTCACGGCGAAAATCATGGATGAGGTCGGTGTGCAACTGATTCTTGTTGGCGATTCTGTGGGCATGGCGGAGTTGGGCTATGAGAATACGTTGCCGGTGACGATGGACGACATGATTCACCACACGAAGGCCGTGGCGCGCGCCAAGCCGCAGGCCCTACTGGTGGCGGATATGCCGTTTATGAGTTACGCAAGCGTGCGCACGGCGCTGGAGAATGGCGGACGTCTGATTCAGGCGGGCGCGGAAGCCGTGAAAGTGGAAGGTGGCGAATCGATGATCGAGCAAGTGCGGGCGTTGGTGGGAGCGGGCGTTCCCGTGCTCGGTCATATCGGGTTGCTGCCGCAGTCCATTCTTGAAACGGGCGGCTACAAGATACAAGGGCGCACGCCGCAATCGGCGGAGCGGGTGTTGCGCGATGCCGAGGCGCTGGAAAAGGCGGGGGTCTTCGCGATGGTTGTTGAAGGGACGGTCGCCAGCGTGGCGGAGCAGGTGACAAAGTCGGTGACGGTACCGACGATTGGGATTGGCGCGGGAGCGCATTGCGACGGGCAAATCCTGGTAAGTAATGACATGCTCGGGCTTTTTACGTGGTTTACGCCGAAGCACGTGAAGCGTTATGCGAACCTGTCCGAGGAGATGCGCAAAGCGTTCGCGGCTTACAAACGCGACGTCGAATCCGGCGAATTCCCCGGTGCCGGACAGAGTTTCCAATAGGCGCTATTTGTGGTTGGGATTGGCCACATACGGTAGAGCGAGAAAACAGCCCACAACGAGTAGCAGCGCCAGGATAATGGCCCCGACGACCAGCGCGACGCGAAGGAGTTGGCGCTTCAGCCAGCAGAGATCGACAAAAATGCGCCATGCCTTGGTGAAACACGGATCCGTCTCCAAGCGTTCGCGTTCGTCCTCTTTCAACATCCCCTGCAACATGCAATCGTAGCTAGGCTTATCGCCAATGACGATGTGATCGCCGATCAGGCGTGCGATGAAATCATGCCGCAAGTGTCGCAACTCTTCCTGGCGAGCCTGCTCGAAGTCGTGGAAGCGCCGCTGAAACTCCTCCACGTAGAAGCTGACCGCGTCGGTTTGCGAATCTGATTTGTCCGTCGAAGCGTTCACGACAGCCCCCTCACCTTACTCCGCTCCCCCGGAGCGGAGAGGCAATTCCCCAAAATGTGGATCGATGAGCATCTCCTCTCCCCTTGGGGGAGAGGCCGGGTGAGGGGAATGTCTTGCCGTCTCATTGCAAAGACCTGTTAGAACTCGAACTTCAGTCCCGCGAACCGTTTCTCGATTTCTCCGACCACGCGCCGCTCATCCGCCTCGCCCTTGGCGATGAAGGTCACGGAGAAGCGCAGGTAGGGCCCGGCATCGTCCCAGGGCACGGTCGAGATCAGTTTCTGCGTGATCAACCATTGCGAGACGTCTTCGGCGGATTGGAATGCGGTGTGATGGCCTTCGCCATCCGTCACTGCTTTCGGCGCGCGAACGTAAAGAAAGAAGGAGCCTTTCGGTTTTGTCGCGTCGAAACCGAATTTACGGAGGCACGCGACCAACATGTCCATGCGCCGTGAGTATTTGGCAGCAATCTTGGCGGTTATATCGGGGTGCGCCAGCGTTGCCGCGCAGGCTTTCTGGATCGCCAGGAATTGCCCGCTATCGCTGTTGTCCTTTACGTTGCCGTAGGCCGAGACGAGCAGGGGATTGCCGCAGACGAACCCGAGCCGCCAGCCGGTCATGTTGAAGGCCTTGCTCATCGAGTGCAGTTCGATGGCGACGTCTTTCGCGCCGGGAACGGACAGAATCGACAGAGGCTTGCCGTCAAATACGAGGGCGCCGTACGCCGCGTCGGAGACGATGACGAGTTTGTGCTTGCGCGCAAAGTCAACGGCACGCGCGAAGAATTCCGTCGTCGCGCTGGCGCCGGTCGGATTGTTCGGGTAATTCAGGACGATGGCCTTGGCGCGTTTGAGCACATCGGCCGGGATCGATTCCAGGTCGGGAAGAAAGTTGTTCTTCGCGGTAAGTTCCAGATTGTGAACCGCGCCGCCGTACCATTGCGCGTGCGTGCCGAACACCGGGTAGCCCGGCACTGTCATGATCACCACGTCGCCGGGATTGATCAACGTGGCCGGCAAAACCGACAATGCAGCTTTGCTGCCGATGCTGTGCGTAATCTCGGTTTCGGGATCGAGTCCCGCCACGCCAAACACGCGATCCATCCACTGCGCCGCGGCACGGCGATACTCGGGCCCGCCGTTGTCGGCGTAGCCGCGATTTTCGGGTTTTTGAATTTCCTCGCTGAGCGCGCGCACGCTGAGGGGGAACGCCATTTCATCCGGCTCGCCAACACCGAGGTCTATCAACTCGCCATGCGGATGGGCGTCCAGTGCCGCGCGTTTGGCGCGTTTGATTTTCTCAAATTTATAGATGGCCGTGCTCTTGCCGAACGTCTTGCCCCCAATGCGTTCCGCGAAGAGTTGCTGAATGTACGATTCCGTCATAACAGGACGATTATACGGAACCAGGGTGGAAGTCAACCGGGGTGAAGGGCGCCGCCAGCCAGTCACGTTTTTTGCGCGATTATGTAAAGATGTTGTTCGGGATACTGGTCGTATTCCAGATGCCGGCAAATACATTTAAAGCGCGTTAACAATTCCAGTGTTTTTGGTATACCTAAAACGCTGTAATACATCGGTGGCCCCATGCATGAATCAGACTTCTCGCCTGGTTCATCAACTCCTCCTGTCGTAAAAATGAATACCCCGTTCGGGGTCAGACCTTCACAAATCTTCTGCATAACGAATTCCTGCTTTTTGAGGGGAAGATGCCAGGTGCTATCCCACGCTGAAATGAGGTCATATTGCCGAGGGAGATTCCAAGTGGTTATGTCCGCGTGGTGAAGCGGAACATTCGGATGGCGTTGTCGGGCCAAAACGATCATCTTTTCCGAGACATCGATACCTTCGACTTGAAACCCGTGCTTCAGCAGGAGATCGAAAAACCGTCCGTTGCTTCCACAGCCAATATCCAAAGCATGGTTGCGGGCTTTGGTGAATTTGATTGCCCGTTCGAACTGGGGGATTCCGTTCGATTGAATGTGGGGCTCTTGCCACACATGGGCAATCGTGTCGTAACTGCGGCCAATTTCCTTTGGTTGCATTTTACAATTCAGGCGATCAGTTCGGTTTCATTGTCTACGGATCAGCGGCGAATGCTTCTGCAATCCCAGCACGATTATACGGAACCGCATCGGAAGTGAACCGGGGTGAAAGAAGTTGCTGCTTAAGAACCTTTACGGAGACCGTCTCCGCCGTTGCATCCGTGCCGCGCAACGTCAACGTTCGGCGCACCGTGCTGAAGGTGCCGGACAGCCGGAGTTGTTTACCATCGAATGTAACGTAGGCGTAAACCTTGTTGCGGGACGTCACCAGTAGCTGTCCCACCACCGTCCCCGGATCTTCGCTCGTCGCGATGTCGAAGACAGCGGAATCGTTGGCGTTGGTGCCCAACACGTAACTCACTGCGGCTGGTGTCGTGCGGACCACTGTCACCAATCCGGTCCACGTCCCGCTGAGATCGGAGAGCGTCGTTGCCGGGATGCCTCTCCAGTGCATGGTGCCCAAGGGGGACGTTTTTACCGTCCCAGTCATGCTCTTGGAGCTGCGCACCGGCCCCAACAAGGTGCCGGTCCAATTTGTCGTCGCCCCGGTCTGCTCCACAAACGATCCCGTTACCTGTCCCTTCGGGTTGTTGTTGGTGATCCCCCATTGCCCTGACACGTCGTCCAGCCCGAACGTCTTGAGACGAATCCCAAAGCCGCTGGCGCTGAAGTCATCTTCGAAGGTTAGGAACTGCGCCCCTTTGTCGGCCCCGCTGATCGTGACTTCCCAGTCACCCAGCGGCGAGTTCCGGGCGCCGACGGTGATGGTTGTGGCGGAGGAGATATTTGTCGTGCCGAATGTCTCACTCGCGCGCGCGCTAATGACGTGAACGCCAAGCGCAGGATGAACCAGGAGGTTGGTCGCCGGACTCGAGTTCGTTTCCCCAATTAGCGTGTTGCCGTCAAAGAATTCGATCTTGCTGATCGCGCCGCCGTCGTTGGAGGTGGCATTGGCAACGATGGTAATCGTTTGGTTGGTGAATGCCGGCGGGTACAACATGCTGTTGGCGGGACGGATGATCATTACCGTGGGCGAAGTATTCAGGGCATTCGTCACCGTGATCAAATTCACGCGGTTGGTTATGCCTGATCCGCCTGGCCCCAAAACTGTCAAGGTGACCGAGTAGATGCCGGCATTGGAGTACGTGTGACTCGGACTGTTCAGAGTGCTGAAGTTGCCATCGCCAAAATTCCACAAATGGTTCGTGATCGTCCCGGTCGAAGCATCCGTGAAATTCACCGGCAACGGAGCGGCGCCATTTACCGGATTGGCGGTGAATGCGGCCACAGGCGCCCCAAATACGTTGGTCACCGTAATGTAATCGGCCAGCAACAGCGTGTTGGATCCGAACGGACCCAACACCGTCAAGCTAACCGAGTAACTGCCCGCGTTGGTGTAGGAGTGGCTCGGGCTGGCCAGGGTACTCGTGCCGCCGTCGCCAAAGGCCCAAACCCGGCTTGTCACCGTGCCGGTCGAAGTATCGGTGAACGCAACTATCAACGGCACGGGGCCGGCCGTTGGAGTGCCGCTGAAGCTGGGAACAGGAGCGATTGCGCCGGTGCCCGTGATGGGGTTCGTGGAGTTGCCGCTGTTCGTAACGAAAATCACGTTATCGGTAAAACTACCCGTACTCGATGGTGTAAAAACAACAACCACATTTGTCGAACTCTCGCCGGGGACACTGAAGGGACTGCCCGAGGCAATCGTAAACGGGGCACCGCCGACAACCGCCGTCCCGCTGAGCGTCCCGCCGCACTGGTTGGTGACCACGAAGTTAAACTGAGCGGTCGAGCCCGTGGCGATCGTCCCAAAATCATTGCTCGCAGGCGCCACAGCAATGGAAGAGCCGGCCACCGAAGCCGTCGCCTCGACCGAATTGGTGCTTTCGCCAAAACTATTTACGGCAGAGACCACATAATAATACGTCGTGCAGTTGGTGACGTTGGTATCGGTATAGGCAGTCACCGTAGGATTGGCGTTCGTGGTGTACGGCCCGCCCATGGTGGTCGCGCGTTTCACGAAATAACTAGTGGCATTCGACACGACATCCCACGTCAGCGAGACGGACGCGCCGACCGGGGTCGCTACTAATCCCGTTGGTGCCGCCGGGGCCTGCGTGGGCGCAATGGAATTATAAACACGGACGTAGTCCACTTGCATTTCGTTGGGTAAGCTGGGATTGATGCTGTTGGTGCTCGGATTCCCGACGTAATTTCCACCGGTGGCGAGATTCATGAGCAGGAAGAACGGCTGATTGAAGGGGAACGGGTAAGGTTTTCCCGTGGAACTCGACCAACTGGTCTGGGTTTCGTAAGGGACCCCATCGACAGACCAGATGATCGAGTTGGTGTCCCAATCCAAATCGTAAACGTGGAAATTTGTGACCGAATCACTGCCGGAGAAATTGAAGATTTTGGTGGCATCACTGCCGGAGTGGATGCTTCCCTGCTCGAAAGTGATGGTGGCCCCATTATTCTCCACGACATCGATCTCGCCGCAGCCGGGCCAGGGGGTGTTGACAATGTTGGTTCCCATCATCCAGAGAGCCGGCCACATGCCGACGCCCGCGGGTAGTTTGGCGCGCCACTCAATGCGTCCATACAGCGTCCAGAAAAGACCCTGCGTCTTCATACGGGCGGAAGTGAAGCGGAAACCGTTCGTGTTCTCTTGCTGGGCGTGGATATGAAGTAATCCGTTCGCAACGTAAGCGTTGTTGGTGCGGTCGGTATAGAACTCAAGCTCATTGTTGCCCCAGCCGCCATTATTGCCGCTTTCGAACACCCATTTTGTCGAGTCGACATTCGTGCTGGCGCTGTTGAACTCATCGCTCCATACGAGCGACAAGGTTTGGCCGTACGTCGAGGGTGTTACGGCGGTGAGCAATCCCAGGGGCAACAGGCCACCAGCCAAAGGCAAAAACATGCGCTTGATTTGTAGCAACGGACTGTAAAAGAAACGTCGTGCAGTCATCGCGAACCAGTACCCCATTATACCCGCTAGTACGCTTACTGTCTCAACAGTGTGATGTCAAAGGGGAATGATAACGTTTTCAGTATAGCGCCAATTGCCGTTGGAGTTCCTGATTTTGTCCGTGACGCGGCCAGCAGCGGGCGCTATTTTGCCCGCGGTCATGGAGATCATCCGAACTGTGCGGGAAATGCGGGCGGCTTCGACCGTTGTGAAGCGGTCGGGTCGCCGAATAGCATTGGTGCCGACGATGGGCGCGCTGCACGAGGGGCATGTGGCGTTGATGCGGAAAGCGCGGGAACATGGTGCGATGGTCGTGGTCAGTGTGTACGTCAACCCGACACAGTTTGGTCCACACGAGGATTTCAAGCAATACCCGCGCGACCTGGAAGCCGACGCGCGGCTGTGCGAGCCCGAAGGAGTGGATGCGGTCTTTGCCCCTTCCGACGAGGAAATGTATCCCGGCGGCGTGGCGTTTGAAGAGGACGCAAGTCGGGGGCTATTGTACTTCACCTTTGTGGAAGAGAGCCTGCTTTCGCGTCGACTGGAGGGGGAACGGCGCCCGGGCCATTTCCGTGGCGTGTGCACGGTGGTGGCGGAACTTTTCAACATCGTTCAACCCGATAACGCGCTCTTTGGCCAGAAGGACTACCAGCAACTAAAGATTGTCGAGCGGATGGTGCGCGACCTTCGGTTCCCAGTGGAAATAATCCCCGTCCCGACGGTTCGCGAAGCCGATGGACTGGCCCTGAGCAGCCGCAATCAGCGTCTTTCCAAGGCCGAGCGTTCCCAGGCAACGGTCCTGTGGAAAGCTCTCAGTGTGGCGCGGGAGCTTTTCGATCAGGGTGAACGCGATGCGCGCCGGCTGGAAGCTGCCATGTCACACGCAGTGGCACTGGCGCCCTCCGCCCGGCTCGACTACGCCAAGGTTGCGAATGCTGTTTCGCTCGAAACGGTCGACAAAGTTCAGCGAGGGAACGTGGTGCTCATTGCCGCCCAAGTCGGCAAAACACGGTTGATCGATAACCTCACTCTGTAGAAGTTGCCGAAAACAGAATTCAGGGAATCAGCACGATCTTGCCGTACGCGCCCGGCTGCATAAGCAATTCATGGGCGCACGGTGCGTCTTTGAGGGGAAGCTCTTGATTGATGACGGGTTTCAAGGAACCGTTGGCCAGCCCCGCCACAAGCAAGGCATGGATGCTGGCCAGGTCGATCTCGGAGGCATTGGGCATCATCATACTGAAGATCGTTGCGTCCCGTTGCATGGCGGCACGGGGGTTGAATTCAATCGCGCCGCGATTGCCAATGATCACGACACGGCCATGGGGCGCAAGGACGCTGAGGTCCTTGGCGAGATTGACATTGGCGAGCATTTCCAGAATCACTTCCGGACCGCGACCATCAGTGAGAGTTGTTAATTCTTCCAGATAGTCCGGGGCATGATGGTCGAGGACGTGTTGTGCGCCTTGTTGCTTCACCAGCTCCTGACCACGTCCGCTGCTGGCCGTACCGATGACACGCAATCCCCGCGCGACGGCGAGTTGCACCGCCGCAATGCCGACGCCACCGCTGGCACCGTGAATGAAGACGGTCTCGCCGGGAATGGCCCTGGCTTTTTGGAAAAGCGCGCGACAGGCCGTAGAGTATGGCACGCCGATGGCCGCGCCTTGTGGAAAGGTGGCGTTATCGGGCAGGCGATGGACCTGGGATGTGTCACAGACGGCAAGCTCGGCATAGGCACCCGCGCGAATACCACTGGTCGTGCCAAAGATGTATACGCGATCGCCGCGCTTCCACCGCTTCACGTCATCACCGACCGCTTCGACGACACCTGCGCCATCCGAGCCGGGAATGTATGGGAGCGTCGCGCTGATCGTGTAGGTGCCGGCGCGAACATACGCGTCGACAGGATTCACACCGGCGGCGTGCAGTCGAACCAACACCTGTTCCGGACCCGGCTTCGGGTCGGGTACGTCCTCCGACTTCATGACCTCCGGACCGCCGAACTGGTGGACGCGGATCGCTTTCATCTGTCTTTAGGCTCTGCGTTTTGAGTCTTGGAGAACAATTTCAATATCGAGCTTCTCCGAGTGACGGATAATCGTCAAGCGGCTCTTCGTGCCGATTTTGTCGACACCCAACAAACGATGCAGGTCGTCGACAGTCGCAATCGGCTGGTCTTCGAGAGCGACGATCAGATCACCATCCTGCAATTTGGCGGCGGCCGCCGGACTGTCCTTCTCCACGGAGATGATGAGGACTCCGGTATTCTTCGCCAACTGATGGAAGCGCATGAGTCGGCGATGCAGGTCGATATTCTGGCCGGCGATACCGAGATAGGCATGATGGATTTCGCCGTCGCGCATGAGATGGCTCAGGACGTATTTCGCCGTGTCCACAGAAACCGCGAAGCACAATCCTTGGGCTGGCAGAATCACGGCTGTATTCACGCCGATGACTTCACCGCGAGAATTCACGAGCGGTCCGCCGGAATTGCCCGGATTGAGCGCCGCGTCCGTTTGGATCATGTTGTCGATGAGGCGGCCCGATTGCGAACGGAAGGACCGACCGAGCGCGCTGACAATCCCTGCGGTGACCGTGCATTGGAAGCCGTAGGGATTGCCGATGGCGATGGCGACCTGTCCGACGCGGAGCGCGGCAGAACTGCCGAGCGTCACGGGTGCGAGGTCGGGCGCATCGATGCGAACCACGGCAAGGTCGGTATCGGGATCCTCGCCGATTAGAGTACCGTCGACGGTGCGACCGTCCGTAAGGGCGACTTCCATTTTTGCCGCGCCATGCACGACGTGGCTATTCGTCAGGATGAAGCCATCCGGGGTGAAGATAAAGCCCGAGCCGCTGCCGGCCCGCGCCAACTGGCCATTACGGCTAGGTTGCTGCACGTCGATTTTTACGACCGCCGGGCTTACTTTTTCCGCCGTTGCGGACACCGCATGGGAGTAGGCATCCAGGAATTCCGTGTCCGAATCCACGAGCGGCGGAGCGATCCGCGTCTCGGAGCCAGGCCGGGCCCGGTCAAAAATAAATTCAAAGCGAGGTTTCATTTTGGTTCCAATGAGCTATTTGTGTAATAATGATGCGCAAAGTAGGCGATAGTTTCAGTTTGGGCAAGTCATGGCGGATAATTCACAACGCAACTATGATTTTCTGGTCATCGGCAGCGGCATCGCGGGGCTGACGTACGCCTTGAAGGTGGCGGCGCTGGGGACGGTGGCGATCATTACCAAAAAGCAGCGGGCGGACAGCAATACGAACTACGCCCAGGGGGGCATCGCTGCCGTGATGGCTAAGGATGACTCGCTGGAGTTGCATGTGCGGGACACCCTTGAAGCAGGAGCTGGCCTGTGCAAGGAGGACGTGGTTCGTACCATCGTCAGCGAAGGGCCGGCACTGGTGCGTGAATTGATCGATTTCGGGGTGAAGTTTACAGAAAAGGAGAACGAGCGCGGCCAGTATGATCTCGGGCGCGAGGGTGGGCACACACGACGGCGCATCTTGCACGCGGGAGACATTACCGGGCGCGAGATTGAGCGCGCGTTGCTGGCGCAGGTGGCAAGTCACCAGAACATCACCGTCCTCGAGGAATCACTGGCGATCGACCTGATCGCGACGCAAAAGCTGGGTGTGGATGGTCCGAACCAATGTCTGGGGTGCTATGCATTGGACAAGAAGCGCGGTGTCGTCGAGGTGTTCGCCGCCAAGATCACGCTCCTGGCGACCGGCGGCTCGGGCAAGGTCTATCTCTACACGACCAATCCCGATATCGCGAGCGGCGATGGCGTGGCCATGGCGTACCGCGCGGGGGCGAGCATTTCGGACATGGAGTTCATCCAGTTTCATCCCACGTGCCTCTTCGATCCGAAGGCCAAATCATTTCTCATTAGCGAAGCGGTGCGCGGAGAAGGGGCGGTCTTACGGGGCAAGGATGGCGAACCATTCATGAAGCATTATCACGCGATGGCCGACCTTGCGCCGCGCGACATTGTCGCCCGCGCCATTGACGCGGAGATGAAAAAGACCGGCGCGGACTGCGTTTCCCTGGATATCACCCACAAGGATCCGGAGTTTGTAAAAAAACGGTTCCCGAATATTTACGCCAAATGCCTCGAGTACGGCTATGACATGACTAAGAAGCCGCTTCCGGTCGTGCCCGCGACGCATTACCAATGCGGCGGCGTGGTGGCGAACGTGGACGGCGAAACCGAGTTGGTGGGACTTCTTGCCGCCGGAGAGGTTGCGTGTACAGGACTACACGGCGCGAACCGCCTGGCGAGCAATTCCCTGTTGGAAGCGCTGGTTATGGGTCACCGGGCGGCGGGAGTTGCGCTCCGTCAACACGCGACGCTCAAGACTCCGCGTGTTGCGCTGCCACCGTGGGAAAGTGGCGATGCGGCTGACGCCGACGAGCTGGTCGTCGTCACCCACAACTGGGGCGAGATTCGCCGTCTGATGTGGGACTACGTCGGCATCGTGCGCACGGACAAGCGACTACTGCGAGCGCGGGCACGCATCCAAAACCTGCAACGTGAGATCAATCAGTTTTATTGGGACAGCAAGGTGACGCCCGACCTGATCGAGTTGCGCAATCTCGCCCTGGTAGCGGAATTGATCATTGAGAGTGCCCTGTTGCGCAAGGAATCGCGCGGCCTTCACTACACGCTTGATTATCCCGAGCACGACAACGTGAACTGGAAACGCGACACGGTTCTTCGCAAGGCGTGAGTGTCGTCCGGCATTCGTTTTCTCACTGTCCGGTTTCGGGAACCAGCACGGACCTTTCAAAGCTGACGCCCGAAATCTCAGCCGCCGAACCCGACGGCACAACGACGATGAAATCATCGACATAGAATTTATTTGTCTCCCAACGTGCGATAGGCCAGACGCACTGACCCAGCGGCTGAAACTCGCTACCATAACTCTCGAGGTGCTGCGGGTCTTCACCGGCGCGGATGTCGCAGCGCACGGCCAGATCAACGTTGGTTGGCGTCGCGACGGAAGAGAAGGTGGTTAGACGCACGCGATCCACACTGTCCTGCGCGCGATGTGGCAAGGGTGACACGGTCACGCCTACCACACTGACGCCGCTGCCTAATTTCATGTTCACCAGCTCGATGATGTCTGGCAGCCGGTCACGCTCGACAAGTTTGCGCGGGTCGAGAGGAACTCCCTGGCGGGAATACAGGAGGAGCCCGTCTTCCACAGCCACGAGATGGAGTTGGGGGAAGGCTTCGATTTCACGTTGATTGCTGCGAAGTCCCTCCAACCAGGTGAGTGCGCCAGTTGCGCCGCGCCAGGAATCGCGCAAGTCGAGAAGCGCATAATCGGTATCATTGGACCGGGGATGGTCGAGATACAGGTGGTGTTGCGAGACAAAGTGCGCGCCAACGCGCGGCGTGGCGAAGAGCGAACCGTGCGGATCGATTTGTTCGCCGAAATGGTGCACGAGATCGATGCGACCCGGCCACGTGGCGATCGCCAAAGTGTCCTTGCTCCAAAAAGAGTTTCCAAGGAATACCGACAGCAATGCTCCGGAACCCACTACGCCCAACAGGGCGGCGCGCCGGAGTTGCGGCTGCTTGTTTTGGAGTGCGAAGGCCAGCGCCCAAAACACAATCGGCAGCAGGGCGGCCTGGTAATGATAGGATATGCTTTTGAGAGCCGGATACAGACAATCGAACACGAATGTCAGGATCCCTACGAAAAGAATGGAGGGCTTGCGGAGTGGATAGAACAACAGGGGAGCCAGCAGCGCCGCGGCAAAATAAAACGACTTCGCCTCGAGCAATTTGCCCCAGAAGACGCGCGGCTTGGTCAAGGGTGACAGAAGGATCTCGTATTTACTATGGCCGAGATCGGAAAAGAACCGCAACTGCGGGTAGTAGCCCAGCTTTACCGACGGGATGACCAAGGTGGTCATGAGGAGAAAGTAACCGAACGCGATGGCGGTGATGGCCATCCCGATACGGGGGCGGCGCTCGAAGAGGGCGACGTACAGGCCAAACATCCCGATAACGATCGCCGCTTCCTCTTTCATGAGGAGCGCGCCGACCGCGGCAGCCAGCGCCCACCAGTTTTTTCCTTTCAACCAAAAGACCAGCGCCAGGAAATACAGCGGCAGGCTGACGTTTCCGAAATGAAATCCGTACGACGCACTGTAGGCGAGCTGTGTCGCGGACGGATACACGAGCCAGGCAACCACCAGCAACAGAGCCGCGACGCGTTCCTGAAACACGTGAAGGCCAATCCAGTAGAGCGGCAGGCTTACGCCAACGATCACGACGGCTTGAAGCGCGAAGAGCATCGGCAAATCCGGCCACAGCGCCCAGAGCGGCGCGAACAGCAACGCGCCGGGCTCGAAATGACCAAAAAACATGGGCTTCTCCGGATTGATGGCCATGAACATTTCGTGGGGACGGAACACGGTGTTGTTGAGCAACCGGCCGTACTCCGCGCAGTCCGCGTAACCCAACGCCAAATTGTTCCAGTAATAGAGTTGTTGCCAGTAGTAGAACAGCGCCAGGAGCAAGACGCCGAGCCACACGACCGGCCCGAGAAACCGAATGGAGGCAATTTCACAGCCCGGGTGTTCTTCGAAGGCAAGCGAGACCGCCTTCGTGACGGTCCAACCGAATGCCGTGCAGAATAGAATCGCGTCGTAACAGCGGAGCGAAGCACCCCACAGTGTTTTAGTCACGATGAGGATGGCAACCCCAAGCAGAAGAACCGCCGACCAAAAAAGTCGCGGCCACAGCGTGCGCTGTCGCAACAACCACCACACGCAGACGACCGCGCCCACCAAGCTCAGGCCGCACCAGACAAACTCAATGGTGTCCGGGGTGATCGGCCGGGTATCGTAGAGTTCCGGGGAATACCGGTATCCCAGGAGCAACCAGAACACGGCAGTTACCGCGGCGATAACCACGACGAGCCCGAGCAACCAGAAGGGTGAGGGATTCGTGATGCTGCGATCCGGATTCATGAGTCGAGCTTACGGTTTCAAGGCTCTTGACCTCAAGACTTGAAAACTGCGTCGACCCCTGATAGTCTGCGGCGCACTTTCGGAAGGGCGCGTAGTTCAGTTGGCTAGAACGTTCGGATCACACCCGAAAGGTCACAGGTTCGAGTCCTGTCGCGCCCACCATTTTTCAATGCGGGCACTTGCCTTACGACCGTTGTGGATCTGTCTCCTTGTCGCGCTGGTCGCGCGTCTCGTGTTTGCCTTTTGCCTGTTTCCGATCTTCCAGCAACGCTGGCATCTGCGCGAGGACGGCGATGACTACGGGGCGCTCGCACAAACAATGCGCGAAGGACACTATGACGATGTCACTCGGGGACCGGTGTTTCCCGCGTTCGTGGCGATGGCCGGTTCGCCGTCGATGGTAAAATTCCTACAGGCGTTGCTGGACGCGGGGACTTGTGTCCTGGTCTTCCTGATCGCACGCGGAAATTGGAAGGCGGCGGCCTTGTGGGCGGTTTATCCCTTTGCGATTTGGCGCGTGGGATTTATCAGCAAGGAGGTGGTGGCGACGTTCCTGCTGGCTGCCTACGTGGGTATGCAATTGCTGGCGTTGCGCAATGGGAAGATCCGAACGTGGTTGGCGGCCGGCGGAGTGCTTGCGCTGGTGAACTTGTGCAAGCCCACGTTCCTGGCATGGCCAATTGCGGTACTGGCGTTAGCTTTCTTGCATCGCGTGTCCTTCGCGCGCGTTGCTGCGCTGTTGGCGGGGATGGTTGTTGTCATCGCTCCGTGGACTTGGCGTAACTATGTCGCGACGCACGGCGCGTTTCTCCCCGTCGCCACGGAGCGAGGTGGCGTCACGACCTTTGTCGGGAATTATCAGCCGACGCTTGGCCTGTGGGAAGGACCGGGCAAACCAATCTGGTTGCAAGCCACGGAGGAGATAAAAAAGCAACATGCTGACGCGTCAGTGGCCGAACTCGACCATGTCTACTACGCGGCCGCGTGGAAGGAAATCACCGGCAATCCGGTTAAAGCTACCGAGATTTGCCTGCGCAAGTGTGTTCGCTTCTGGTGCCTGGGAGCGAAGCGACGGGAAGAGTATAGCTCGGTCATCATTCAATTTACCTATTTGGCGGCCATGGGCATCGGGTTGCGCCGGCGCTGGCCGTGGGATCTTGAGGTGGTGTTGATGCTATCCCTGATCGTGTATGTGATGTTGATTCACGCGCTGACCTACGCGGATTTGAGGTTCAGCATCTACGTGATGCCATTTGTCTGCGTGCTGGCGAGCGGCTTGTTTCAAACCACGGACCGCAGCACGGAATTGACCACCGCAGCGGCCGCCTGAACGGTGTAGCGTTTTTCAACTTCCGCGTGTCCGGCGGCGCCGAGTCGTTGTTGCTGGTTCGAGTCACCAATCAGGGTGCGAAGGGCGGTTGTCCATTCGTCAGTATTCTTTGCGAGAAAACCATTCACACCGTTCACGACAAGTTGAGCGTTCACTCCCACCGGTGACGCGACCACAGGAATGCCGCAGGCCATGTACTGAAGGATTTTCACACCGCATTTGCCGTGCTCCCAAGGGGTGTCCGGTAGAGGTGCAATACCGATCCCGATTTGCGACAACTCCTTCATCTCCGTTTCCAGCCGCCAGGGGCGAAACTCCGTCTCGAAACCGAGTGGGATTGGATCGCCGGACGCGATGACGCGGGGTTTGATGCCCAGCGTTTCAAAGACCGGTTTCAACGAGCTGAGGTAGGGCAGGGTGGTGCGGCTCCCGATCCAGCCAACCACATTCGAGTTGGCACCGTGTGGATAGGCCGCCAAATCAATTGAACTCGGCACAACGGTGACTCTCCGATTGAATCGCGTGGCATAATCGGCAAGAAAACTGTTGCCCGTGATCACAGCTGCCGCGCATCGCAGGATACCCTGGACGGCTGATTCACGGTGCAACGCGCGCAGCACTCGCGATCCGCCGACGCGGGGGAGCCAGATGGCGTCGTCGAAATCGAAGACAACGGGTTTGCGTGCGGCCATCTTTCGTTCGAAGCCGGAATACAATCCCGGGAAGACGCCCTTTTGTACGAACACCGCATCAAAATCATCCACGCGTCGCAAGTCGTCACGGCGTCGCTGCCAAGCCGCCGAAAACGCCGTGAGTCGGGAAGCTTGCTGCCCCGAATCAAGATAGAGGCTACGGTAGAGAGCGTCGTCAATCGCGGGTGAGACTTCGCAGACGATACCGAGTTTCTGCAGCCACGGTAGCAACTGATAAACACGGTAGCGGCTGGAGGGGCCGAACGCGCTGGTTTGCGTGAGGAAAAGGACCTTCACAGCTTCCAGGCGTACCGGGCGACCGGCCAATAGTCGCGCTGGCCGACGAGCACGCGAGTGAGCGCGGCGATTTGGACGACAAGCCGCAGGACCGGCAGCTGCCAACTGGGATAGTGCTTGCGGTAGAAGGCAAACAGGCTGCTATAGCGATGGCCCAGTGCGTTGCGAGGATCGATCTTGCTGCACTCGCCGCCGAGATGCGTGACATTCTGGTCCGCAACGAACAAGACGCGCCAGCCAGTTTGTTGGAGCCGCAGGCACAAATCCACTTCTTCGAAATAGAGAAAAAAACGCTCGTCGAGAAGTCCGATCTGTTCCAACGCGGTGCGGCGCACGAGCAGGCAGGAGCCCATCAGTTGGTCAACGTCGCGGTTCTCATCGTGGAGCCAGCCATGCATCCGATACCGAGCCAGACGCCGGCTGCGCGGGAACAAGCGGCCCAGTCCCAATTCGTCACAGGTCATCGCCCCGAGTGTCGGGAACCGTCGACAAGACGATTGCAGCGTGCCGTCGGTATTGAGGACACGCGGCCCGCAAGCGCCGATATTTGGCTGGGAGCGCATGATATCCGAAAGTTTTTGCAAGGTGGCGCGCTTGAGCAGGGTGTCCGGGTTCAACAAGAGGATGAAATCGGAAGCACACGCGCGGATGCCCTGGTTGCACGCCGCGGCGAAGCCATGGTTCTTGGTGTTCTGAATGAGTTGAACCGTGGGAAAATCGGCCGCGACCATCTCGGGTGTGCCGTCGGTCGAGCCGTTATCGACGACGAGGATGGGTGGCGGGTAGCCCTCTGCAATCAGTTTAAGCAGGCACGTCTGCAACGCCTGGCGGCAATTGTAGCTAACAATAACGATCGTACAAAACAGGTTCATCGATCCAAACAGAAACCTCCACTCGCATAATGGCCCCCTTGTCCCTACTGATTACCCGCCGACCATACCGCCGGATGGCTGGGATTGCCAATCGAATTACCGGCGCCGCCGCCGGGGCGGCGCATTTAGAGGGACCAAAGGTTGCGTAAAATCGCACCGAAGGCCGCCCGCTTGGCCGGTTGGAAACTATAGACGGCAAGACGCATCATGACGGCGACGCCGATCGCCATTTTCAGCACGACCAAATGCCAGGCGGGATACTGCTTCCGATAGAACGCGCCCAGGCTGCGATAACGGTAGAGTGTCGCCTCGGTTAACACCTGCCGCGCGCTTTGTCCGCCGTGATGCACGACCTGCGCCTCGGGCACGAACAGCACCTTCCAGCCGGCAGCGTGCAATCGCAGACACAGGTCCACCTCCTCGAAGTACATGAAGAAGCGTTCGTCGAATGTGCCGACCTGTTCCAAGGCCGCGCGCCGCAGCAACAACGCCGCGCCCATCAATTGATCCACTTCGCGGAGTTGGTCGTGCGCCCACCACGTCATGCGATAACCGCCAAAGAGTTTGGAGTGGGGGAAAAGTTTCCCTAAGCCGAATTCGTCCAAGAGCAAGCGGGGCAATGTGGGAAAGCGGCGGCAGGAAGGCTGCAGGGAACCGTCGGGATTTATGATGCGCGGCCCGCAGGCGCCAGCACGGGGTTCTGCTCGTATGGCCTCCAGAAGTGTTTGGAGTGCGGCAGGAGTCACCAACGTGTCTGGATTCAGAATGAAGATGAAATCTTCCTTGCTGGCGGTGATTCCCTGATTGCAAGCCGCAGCGAAGCCGCGGTTGTCGGTGTTGGCGATCAGTTCGATTGCGGGGAATTCGGAGCGGACCATCGCGGCGCTGCTGTCGCTGCTGGCGTTGTCGACCACGATCACACGTTGTCCGGATATGCCGCGGAGGCAATCCCGGAGCCGATCGCGGACATTGTAACTGACGATCACGATGCAAAGGGTCACGCTCATGGCTCATTTGACGGCACTGAAGACACACTCCTCACCCGAATCTCTGCGTGCGAAATGCGCGGTCATCGCGCGGAATTGGAACAGCAGGGACTGGATTGCCACCACCCATCCCACGCGCGCGCCCGAGCGGTACTGTCCGGTATGAGCGATACAAAGGCTTGCTTCGGCAAGGAATTGGGCGTTGGCAGCCGTGGTCGATGTCCGAACAGAATGGAAGCCCGCCTGAACTCCGAGGTGATCGAGCGTTGTCGGTGAGAACAGGTGAAGGTGCCGTGGCGGTTCGAGACCCCGCCAACAGCGACCGAAGCGGTGGTGGCCGAGACTGTTCACGTTCGGCGTGACGGCGATCAATTTGCCGCCGGGTTTCAAGAGGCGATGGCTCTCCTGGAGCAGGGCCAATGGGTCGGGCACATGTTCGATTACGTGGTTCATGGTTACAACATCGAAAACGGAACCAGGTAACGCAAGATCCGGCAACACTCCCACATGCACATGCAGCCCGTGATGGCCGCGTGCCCGTTCCGCCGCTGTCGCGTCGACCTCCTGTCCTTCGACCTTCCAACCCATGGTCTCCCAGTGTGCGAGATGACGTCCGTCGCCACAGCCGACGTCGAGCAAGCGACCGGGTTTCACGCCACGCAGATACAGAGAGAATAGCTCACTGCGCTGGTACGCCAATCCTGTAGCGCGCAACAGGGCGTGATAGGCCCCACGCGCGATCTGGCGGGCAAGTCCGCGAGCGACAGTAGGTTTATCTTGGTGGGTGTAATAGGTCTCATAAATCAGGGGGAGATCGCCTTCCTCGGGCATCGGATCCAGCCACAACAAGCCGCAGTCTTTTTGGGGACAACGTTTGATCTGCCAGACCCCGGGCGCGCTGAACAGTTTGTCTGCCAATTCCGTGTACAGGATCTCGCCCGCTGTTCCACAAAGCAAGCAAATGGGGCACGAATGGGTGCGGATGATGTCGGTCATGGCGTAGACGGGGCCGGATTGTCAGGATTCCTTCATGTCCATGCGCTTCGCGGGCAAGTAAATAGTTTGGTTGACCCGTGTTCGAACCCTTTTGTATGCTACATAGGTGTTATCCTGATGACGAGGCGGATTTTATTTCTCTATTTGACGAAGCATTCGGGTCATTACTCGGCTGCGGTTGCCGTTGAGTCGGCCATGCGCGGTCTCGATGTGCCGCTGGAGTCTATGCTGTTGGATTCGTTTAGCCATGCGAACCCGGTGCTCTCGAAAGTGACCTTGCGGGCGTATTTGGCCGCGCTGAAGACGGCCCCTGAAATCTGGGAGTGGATGTATGACAACCCCGAATTCAAGGTGCGCACAGCAAAAATCCGTGAACTACTCAACCGCGGGAACTCACGTAAGCTGCAAAAACTGCTGAAGGACTTCGCTCCGGACGCGATTGTGTGCACGCAGGCGTTTGCCTGTGGGGTGATGGCCTCGTGGAAGCGCGCTACGGGTCATAAGAAACCGCTGCTCGTCGGCGTATTGACCGACTTCGTGGCGCATCGGTACTGGGCGGACCCGAATGTCGATCTGTATGTTGCGCCCAGCGAAGAGACGCGCCAGAAGTTGATTGGGCAGGGTGTACTTCCCGAACGGGTCAAGGCCTTCGGCATCCCGACGAACGACCGCTTCCAACAGCCGGTCGACAAGGCGGCCGTGATCAAGAGTCTCGGTCTGAAGCCGGATCTACCGAAGATCCTTGTCATGGGCGGCAGCCTCGGACTCGGGCCGATGAAATCGGTGATTCGCAAGCTGAACAAACTGCCCCAGCCCTTCGACATCATCGTTATTACCGGCAAGAATGAAGAACTTCAGGATCGGCTGGCGCGCAAAGGCCCGAAGCTGCGCCACACGACGAAAATTTTCGGGTTCGTCGAGAACATCAACGAGTTGATGGAAATCGCGGAAATGATCATCACCAAGCCCGGGGGCATCACGACGGCCGAAGCGCTGGTGAAGAAGCTGCCGATGATCATCATCAACCCCATCCCTGGACAGGAAGCCAAGAACACGGAGTACCTGCTTTCGCAAAATGTTGCCGTGGAAGCCGAGGACGCCAACGACGTGATGCTGTTCGTCGATGAGTTCCTTCGCGATCCGCGCAAACTCTGGGCCATGCGCGAGGCGGCGGCGGCGCTGGGCCGACCGCGCGCGTCCGACCGCGCAGCGCAAGAGATTTTGCAGCTCTTGGCCACCAAATCCGCTGTTGTCGCCGCATGAAGTATTACTGGCTCAAGGTTGCCGAAATGCTGGCGCGGCTGTTTCCGCGCCGGTTCAGCTATGGCATCGCCCGCCAGGGTGGCGGACCTCTACGTAC
>Ga0206960_1027_pt1 | contig 39985 bp, 38 predicted proteins | sample Alteio_BWOrgHeat_29_FD_153255 | JGI IMG/M metagenome (GOLD analysis project Ga0206960, IMG submission 153255) | Enriched cells from forest soil in Barre Woods Harvard Forest LTER site, Petersham, Massachusetts, United States -... | ecosystem: Environmental > Terrestrial > Soil > Temperate forest >... | reverse complement strand
AGGCATATTCAATGAGTGCTTTTGCACGTTCTGCGTCCGTTCCCGCGAAAAACAGCCACTTTTTCTTACACTGAGAGTGAACTTGAAACGAGAGCCCTTGCCCCTTCAAGCGTTCAAGCCCTAGTTCAAATTCGTAGGGTGGTACTGCCGAAGAAGGAGCAACAAATCCGATTTTGGGGAAAGAGTTCATCGAGCGGTTACACGCGAAAGGTGATGCGTTGAATAGCGATGATGCAGCCTAAAATAAAACTCCAACAAAAGGTCACACAGAGAAACAATAAACCCCCCGCACGAAAAGCGGCTTGTGTTCCTTCATTTTTAGCTTTGACCATCCAGCCGGGTTCGCTCAGTAAAAAGAGAGTCAAAAAAACGAGGAACGCTTCAACGGCTAAAGTAACAATGAGCTGCTTTGAGATCTCCAAAAACTTATCCTCCTAGAGCTCGAGCTAAATCTTTGAGCCCTTCTTTGGACTGCGCTGAAACCCAGAACTGAGACACGTCTTTCAATCCCAGCTCAGCAAGTCGGGCTTCAACTTCTCTTCCACGTTTGACGCGCTCAGACTGATTTTTGAGAGCATCGACTTTCGTAAGAATAAAAATAACTGGGATACCCTTGAAACTCAAGAAACGGATCGCTTCTTCATCTAATGCTGTCGGCCCATGGCGCGCATCGAGAAGCATCAAAGCCAGCTCGAGGCCCTTGTCTGCCTTCAAATAAAGACCGATAAATTCAGACCAACGGGCTTGCTCGGTTTTAGCGACTTTTGCAAATCCGTAGCCCGGCAGGTCGACAATGATCTTCGAAGCTTCTTTCCAATAATAGAGGTGAAGAGATCGAGTCTTTCCAGGCTGCTTACTGATCCGAGCGACCCTCGCGCCCACCAGCGCGTTAATGAGAGAACTCTTGCCCACGTTCGAGCGACCAATCATGGCGATTCGGGGTTCGTTTCGTCCCCCGACATAAAGCCCGGTAAAGGCACCCTCGATGTCTGTTTTGGAGCCTAGGGTGATTAAAAATTCGGCGCTCATGGGCGGTTCAGATCCTTTTGCGGTGAGTTAAAACTGAACCTGATCCTGCCTGTTCACGACCGTTTTTCCAAGGATTTTCGGCCTGAAACGAGGGCACAGGGCTTGCTTTAGAGAGCTGAATGAAAACACAGATTCAAAGACAGATCCATATTCAAGAACCCTTTCGTCGTCCACGCACCATTACCCTCGAAAAAGAAATCTGGTTGGGCTCTTCTTCTGCGGCTGGAGTGCCACTGAAAGACACGACCCTGCCTGAGTTTGCTCTTTTGATTCGGCCCCTAGAGTCTGGAAAAATCTGGATCCAAGTGCCTGAAGGCGCGCCTGAGATTCAAGTCGGCGACTTGAGCGTAAGAAATGCAGAATGGCCCATCGGCTATCGACTGCGCTTAGGTGAAACCGAAATTCGAATAGAAGCAGAAACAACGAGCGAACACTTGCCTGAAATACCCAGCGGAGTTCTGCCCTGGCTCACGGTTTCAGATGAGGGAAGAAAAACTCTTTGGACCGCTCGAAAATCGGCTCGTACTTCGCTTTCTATTTATCTGGAAGGTGAAACCGGAACGGGAAAAGAAGTACTCGCTCATTTGATTCATGCTTGGAGTGAACGAGCAACCGGACCTTTCATCCCCCTCCACTGCGGCGCCCTTCCACTCTCTCTCGCAGAGAGCGAACTCTTTGGTCACACCAAAGGCTCATTTACCGGGGCCCATAAGCAGCGCCCCGGAGCGCTCATGCAAGCGCACAACGGCACACTTTTTTTGGATGAGGTCGGAGATCTCTCTCCAGAGATTCAGGTTAAACTTTTGCGTTTTCTTGAAAATGGAGAAATCAGACCCGTCGGTGCGGATCAGTGTTTTCATGCAAGTGCACGTGTGGTTTGCGCCACGCATTTGCCTCTAGAGAAACTCGTAGAACAGGGAAAATTTAGACAAGATCTTTATTATCGATTGGCTTCAGTAAATGTACAGATTCCACCTTTACGCACGCGTCCTGAAGACATTGCACTACTCGCCACAAAATTCGCAAAAGAAACAGGTCACACCATCAGTCCTCAGGCTTTGCGTCGCTTGCAGTCTACAGAATGGCGCGGAAATGTGCGTGAATTACGCCATGCTATTGAAAGAGCCTGTGGCCTCGTCTCTGAATCTCAATCTGAACTCAAAGAAGAACAGTTTGCATTTTTACTTGAAAATACGGGCACGGCCCTATCTCTAGAGAGCGCCCACCCCTCCGGGCTTTTGTCTCTGAAAGAGATGGAAAGAGTCATGCTTCTCAAGACACTTCGACTGACCCAGGGTAACCGTAACTCTGCAGCTAAAATTTTAGGCGTTGCACGAAGCACGCTTTTTGACATGCTCAAACGCCACCGAATTCCGGGCCCACGTACCAGTAAACAACCCGGCACACAGGGTAAACTTTTTGTTGCGTAAGTCGTGTTGCAATTAGTCGATCAGCAAACGCGAGAGAAAAACCTTTTCGATATGGCCCTTCGGTAGCCAACGGTTCATCTTATCTTGTAAAGTGAGCTTTAACTTTTCTTTGCCCTCGACGCTCATGAGCACATCTCGATCCATCGGGTTCAGCATAGGGGCGACAAGGTCTTTGAGCGGAATCACGTTTTCAGCAAGATACTGACAAGTCTCTTTCGTATCGCATTGAACTTGAATCTCAAGTTCAGCCATGCCCACCACACCCGGTAAAGGTTTTGAACCTGCCACGTCTTTCATTTGCATGCCGAAACTTCCGACTCTGAAAATTTCAGCATGCTGTTCTTTCGACATTTTTTCTTTTTCGAGAATCTGTTTGAGAATTTCGGCTTGCTGTTCTTCGATCGTTTGAACATGCACAGGGTTTAAGCGATGCTTCAGGTGTAAAATCGATAAGAAAAGGACGGCAAGAACTCCTAAAATACCCAAATGAAACAAAACCGCTGCCCGGCGCGTGGGGGCATCGGCCGACTTCAAAGCCAATAGAAGCTCTCGAAATGTTCGCCAGCCTGCCTTGAAAGCTTCTTCGGCTCGTTCAACTTCAGAATTCTTGTATGATCCCGCCATCTTATCTATAGCCTACCCTAAAAATTTCGAACTGTAGACCCTCTTTTACCGAAAAAGAACCCGTGATAGCTTATCGGTCTTCATGGAACCCTTCTTTGAGTTCGAAAAACCCATCGCCACGCTTGAAAAAAAGCTACAAGACTTGCGTGATCTTTCGAAAAACGAAAACGTCGACCTTTCGAAAGAAGTGACCTCGCTCGAGAAAAAACTTTCTCAACTCATTGATGAAACTTACGCAAAACTTTCGCCCTGGCAGCGTGTTCAACTCTCCAGACACCCCAGTCGGCCTTACACACGTGATTATGTTGATGCACTGTTTCCAGGATTCATGGAACTTCAGGGCGACCGAACCTTCGGTGAAGACCAAGCCATTCTCGGCGGCGTCGCCGAATGGCCACCTGCGGGTGCTACGCTAAAGAATGGCCAAGAACGTCGCTCGATTCTCATTCTCGGTCATCAAAAAGGACGCTCTACAAAAGAGAGAATGGAACGAAACTTCGGAATGGCTAAACCCGAAGGCTACCGCAAAGCCATGCGGCTGATGAAGCTCGCTGAACGCACGCGAATGCCGATTCTAACTTTTATTGATACTCCCGGTGCTTACCCAGGCATCGAAGCCGAAGAACGTGGACAATCACAAGCGATCGCCGAAAGCATTCGAATGCTATTTGGACTCACTGTACCTGTCGTCGCAGTTGTCATTGGTGAAGGGGGATCAGGTGGGGCACTTGCTATTGGTGTCGCCAATAAGGTTTTGATGCAAGAATACAGTTACTATTCAGTGATTGCTCCTGAAAGCTGTGCTTCGATTTTATGGAGCGACTCGAGACTCGCTGAACGAGCGGCGGATCGACTGAAGATGAGCCCTACAGATCTGGTTCGTCTCGGTGTGGTCGACGGAATCATATCTGAACCCAAAGGGGGCGCCCATCGCGACTGGCCCGAAGCCTTTCGGCTGATGCGCGAATCCCTTTCTCAAACATTTGAGCCGCTTTTGCAGGGCGGATGGGAAACTCCGGAAGTTACAGAGGTGAAACCTGCTGCTCAATCAGTCAAAAAATCAGTTTCTGCAAAAACCAAAAAAGCGCCCGCAAAATCTGCAGCTAAATCAGGAGCCAAAACTGCGACTCAACCTGAAAGCTGCGTGACAAGCCCGAGTGCTGCAGCCCTTAAGCTTCGACAAGATCGATTCGATAAATTCAGAGCGATTGGGCAAAAAGCCATTGCTCACGGAATGGAGATGACCGATTGACTGCGAGTGCTCAACACCGCTCCGGCAAACTGATCATCGTTTCAGCGCCGTCCGGAACCGGAAAAACCACTCTCTGTAATCGATTGCTCGAAGATTTCAAGAATCGGCTCATGCTTTCAGTCTCGTGCACCACACGTTCGCCCAGAAAAGGCGATCAGCATGGACGAGATTATTTCTTTATTTCGAAAGACGAGTTCAAAGATAAGATCGACAAAAAAGCATTTGCTGAATGGGCTGAAGTGCACGGAAACTTCTACGGCACACTCAAAGAAACCATTCAAAACTGCTGGGCCAATGGGCAATCCGTTCTACTAGAAATCGATGTGCAAGGAGCAGCTTCTTTAAAAAAGACCTACCCCGATCGATATTTCTCGGCCTTTATTCAGCCTCCAAATCTTGAAGAACTCGAACGCCGCTTGCGGGGGCGAGGCACTGATTCTGAAGAAGTCATTCAACGCAGGCTAAAAAACGCTCGCGATGAAATCAGCCGTGCGGGTGAGTTCGATAAAGTCATTACCAACGATAACCTTGAGCGAGCTTATACTGAATTGAAGGGATACGTGACCGCCCATGTCTAAGCACGACGAAGCCACCCTTCAAGGCATCTTAAATGCCATCGCGACTTATTACCCCGATGCGCAAGTTGACATCATAAAGAAAGCTTATACCTTCGCTGAAAAAGCCCACCAGGGTCAGCTTCGTTCGAGCGGTGAGCCTTATATGATTCATCCGACGGGGGTGGCGCTGACTCTTGCCGAGATGCGAATGGATCTAGCCTCTATTGCAACCGGGCTTCTTCACGACACCGTTGAAGATACCCATGCGACCTCAGAAGAAATTCAAAAAGAATTTGGAAAAGAAATCGCCGATCTAGTCGATGGAGTCACTAAGATTTCGAAAATGACTTTTCGTACCAGTGAAGAGAAGCAGGCCGAAAACTTCCGCAAGATGATCATTGCCATGGCGAAAGACATTCGAGTCATTATCGTGAAGCTTTCAGATCGCTTACACAATATGCGCACACTTGAGCATCTGGCTCCTACAAAGCAAAAAGCAGTCGCGCAAGAAACCGTTGATATTTATGCCCCGATTGCCAATCGCCTAGGGATTAGCTGGGTCAAACAAGAACTCGAAGACCTTTCGCTGCGCTACCTGCACCCGGATGGTTATTACAAACTTGCTGAACGTGTTTCTAAAAGTAAAAAAGAACGCGAAAAATACATCGAAGAAGTCACCGACATTTTGCAAGAGAAGTTAAAAGATTACGACATCAACGCTGTGATTCTAGGTCGTGCTAAACATTTCTATTCAATCTTCAAAAAGATGGAGCGTCGAACCGTTGAGTTCGATCAAATTTTCGATTTGATTGCTTTTCGTATCGTCGTCGACAACATCACAGAATGCTACAAATCGCTGGGTGTGATTCATGCCACCTACAAACCTATTCCAGGTCGGTTCAAAGACTACATCGCCATGCCCAAGGCGAACTCTTACCAGTCTCTCCATACAACGGTGATCGGACCTCATGGCGAACGTGTTGAAATTCAAATTCGTACGCAAGACATGCAGCAAACCGCCGAGAGAGGCATCGCTGCGCACTGGAAATATAAAGAAGGCCGCTTTGACTCTAAATCGCGTGAAAACGTCGAATGGGTCAACCGACTGCTCGAATCACATAAAGAATTAAACGATCCGGCCGAATTTCTTGAAACCGTTAAAATCGATCTCTTTGAAGAAGATGTGTTTGTCTTCACCCCTCAGGGCGAAGTGAAGCAGTTGAGTCATGGAGCGACTCCACTCGATTTTGCTTACTCCGTTCATACAGACGTCGGCCACCATTGTGTCGGCGCGAAAGTAAACGGCAAGATCGTTCCACTCAAACATCGACTGAAGTCTGGCGATACGATTGAAATTTCAACCTCAACACATCAAACCCCTTCGAAAGATTGGCTCAAGATTGTACGCAGCTCGCGCGCTAAAGCTAAAATTCGAGCATTTATTAAGACTCAGGAACGTGATCGTGCAAAAGAAGTGGGCCGCGCACTCTTGGACAAATCTTTACGCGGCTATGGCTCAACCCTCGCTCGAATCGAAAAGAACGATCAACTGATGAAAGCTGCAAATGCCTTGAGCTTGCGTACGGTTGAAGACCTCCTCATTCGTATTGGCTATGGGCGCATTCAACCTGAAACCATCATGTCTCATGTGCTCACTAAAGACCTGATGGATCGTCACAAGCCGCCCTCTCAGACTGAAGAAGCCGACGAAAGCTTTCTCACGAAGGTTTTCAAAGCCGCAAAACAGAAAAGTGAAGGCCGTACAGCCATCACCGTGGCCAATCTTGACGACGTTTTGATTCGATTCGCGAAATGCTGCAACCCTCTACCGGGCGATAACATCACTGGTTTTATTACTCGTGGACGTGGCGTCACCATTCACACATCGACCTGCCCAAAAGCCCTAGATATGGACGCCGAACGACGAGTCGATGTGAAATGGAATGTTCAAAACAAAGACCAGCTCAAACGACACGTTCGCATTCGCGTGCTTTCAACCGATCAGACCGGCTTGCTTGCCATGATGTCGCAAACGATCAGCGCATTCGGCATCAATATTACTTCAGCCAATGTGCGCACGACCAAAGACCGCAAAGCCATTGCGCTCTTTGACGTCGAAGTGAGCGACACTTCACAACTTCAAAAAGTCGTGAACTCGCTTGAAGGCAAGTCAGGCGTGATCTCAGTTGAGCGAACTCGGTCTTAACGAGTTCATTTCACTCGATGGCCAGCAAACCAAATATCAATCACATCGCTGTCTTTTGTTTTTCCACTCTTCTTATCTTTGAAGTGAAAACGACCCACCCCGTGCGCGACTGCATGGCCTTCGCCATAACTCAGGTTGTGACTATCGCGATACTTTAGATCAATGGAAACCACTCCAAGCTCTTTCAGTGTTTTCACTTCTTCAGGCTGAGCGATGCCATCTCCATTTGAATCTTGCCAGAGTACCAATTGCGAAAAGGCAGCATCTTTTTCGTCGATGATGCCGTCGCCATTGGAATCCAACCGCTTCAAGGCCTCGAAGCCATTCGCAAACTCATCACTGTTACCAAAGAGTTGAGAAGCTGAAGTGATCTTACGATCGCCTTTCTCATCGAGAGCTAAGAAATAACCTGGAGCTCCCGGCTCAACCCAATAAATATGGCCTGACTCTGGATCAAGCGGAAACGTGCTTACACCGCTAAATTTCGGCCTTTTCTGGTCAAAAAATAACATTAGCGGAGAATGGTAGCTTCCGCAGAAACCGTCTTTTCCAGGAAAAAGCAGGCTTAAAAACAAATTACCGCCCCTATCAACGGTGCCATTGCCACTTCCATTTCGAACTGCTGAAATCGTGCCATCCTTCGACTTATACGCAGCGTAGTAGGCTGCACTCGATGAAAGTTGCATGTAGTTTGTCACATCAAGCGCTGTCAATCTTTGAGTAAAAGCCTGAGACTTCAAAACGCCTTTCAAATCAACTGATTTAAAATCAACCTTTGGATTCAGATCGACTAAAATCTGATTGCCCACCGCTGCCCCTGCACCACTAGCATCTACGTGCAGTTTTGTATTCGCTGTCGGCGACAGCTTCACAAAAGCAGACACATCGTCTTCAGGAATCACATGCGTGCAACGCAGAGTCTTTGAACTCTTATCCGTAAACACACAGTCATGCGGCACACAAGTATTTGTGGCTGAAGTACACTGGCCGTTATTGGCTGCAAGATCTTTCGAGCTCCAGCAGACCACTTTGTATGCGCCTACAGACCCCAGAGCGGCGCCCGTACATTGGTGCATTTCTTCACCTACGGGATGATTGTCGCACGACACTAAAAAACTCGAAGTAGCGCCAGAAGAACTCTGCAATTGATCATAGTACTTACTTGCATAAGTCAGCTGTGCCGCCTTCGTACAACTACTATTGATCAACGGAGCATTGTAAGAGTATGCATTTCCTCGATAGTTATATGTACCTATTGCGTGAGCTAAAGGGCACGAAGACACAGACACCGTACGCCAGCTCGTATGATTTACCGGATCTGCAGCAGCAGTAAAAATAGATCCGAGAGCATTTGATAATGCAGTATTTGAAGTACCTCCGTGCGCACTAACATAAGTGACCATTTCAGGAGACAAAGGATGCGCGCCAGGACCAAAGGGAGACGCCACATTTTGAACTAACTGAATAAACTGCTGCTCACTCAAACCTAGAGTTGGAAGTTTAGCTGTAATTGCTTGCTGCGCTGTCTGCGCAGGACTTCCAAAACTATAAGTGTCCAAGTAACCGAGCTTCAACAGTTCGGCCAAACTCAACTGACCTGACTTTGCTGTACAAGTTGCTTTGTTCACTTCTTGTCCATAAGTCATGACCGCTGGAAATTTAATCGTGATCGGATCAGAAGACACAGCCGGAACATTCATGCTCATGGTCACTTCACTCGCAGGTGAAAGCGGATTTGAAACTCCGCGCACGTTCGTTCCATAACAGCCGACTTGAACCGTGACATTGGCCGGTGACTGCTGATTCAAATGAACCTGACCGCGCAAGCCACTTCCCATCACCACACTCTGAGAATCAGATCGAGCTGACTCTGAAAGTACCGTCATGCAAAGGACTGCAAACCCAGAAATTAATAATCGTTTTTTCATATTCCCTCCCCGTTTACTGCTATCATTTATAAATATACTGTATCACCGGCGTCGAAATACACGGACGCTTAAACTGTAAAACATCAAATCCCTCACCTAAAACCACACTCGCGCCAAAACCTGGAGGGCTTTGATCGGGTAGCCACTGAGCCCTGATCAGATGATTCACTTGATGGTTCGATTCCATCTGCCCATTGATCATTGCGGGCTTCACAACCTTCTCCACTCTGTACTGCACTAGTCGCACACTTTGAATGTAACTAAAAGTTCGAGCTCCACCCACTGGGGGTAAATATCTGAAGTAAGTATCTGCGTTGCCGAGATTCACAGAGCCTCCTGAAACAGCTCCAGGATATTTTGTCTGGAGTGTTGCTGCGCTAAAGATACTTCCTACAGGATCGAATGTGGCCGTTTCATCCGCTTGAGTCACACTGCCGGGTTGATTCACATAGCCCAAAAAATACCCAGGCCGTTTCGGAACACTCGGACTACCCACAGGTGGCGTCAGCGCTGCTGGGCCAGTTAAAAGTAACATGGCATTTTTTTGCCAGACTTGCTTTAGATTAGCCGAATTTTCCATGGTTTTATTATAATCCAAGCCCTTAAAAGCATTGCTTACATCGTAAGCATCTGCGGGCTGGTACAGCATCAGCGGGCTACTCGCGACTAAAATGTCTATCTCTGTTAACGGCGCAGGCAAAGCAGATGGAAGAGGCGAAGACGACGGTGCCGGAACAGGAGTAGAAAGCGTCAACGTGAGTGTGCGCGTACAACCCTCTGGTGTGAGCGGATCTCCCGACTTCAATGGATAAAGTACTGCATCTCCGAGTAATTTTGCCGGGTTCGAATTCGTTGGGTTCGAACAATCACAATCATAATCTGGATCGAAATCAAAAAAATTATAACCTGCATCGTCTTTAAGTGAGAGTGCATTTAAAGAAGGCGCAGAACTCGTCAAGTCTTGCCGAAGGGCAGTCAGAGTAACGATGCTATTGGCATGCCCTCCGATAATATTAAACTGTTGATTCGTCATACGAGCTACGAAAATATTGAGCTGTGCCATCGCTCCAATCAGAATAGAACCAATGGCAAGAGCCATGAGAATCTCAACTAAGGTCATTCCGTGCTGATTGAAATATTTGCTCTGTTTGATCATTGAGAATTCACCAAGTATTGATATTGAGCAGGCACATTGTGCGCAATCGCCGGATGCGAAACACAGAGATTGATACTGAAAAAACCTCTTTGGCCTGATCCGTTTTCTCCGAGCGGTCGAATCATCACTTGCATGGTTCCGAGGCATGCATCAGCAGTAGGGCCTTCACAAATGCCGTCATTACTCCAGTGCACTGTCGGTACACTCGAAGGCATGGGGCAGTCCGCAATGCATCCGTCCCAACCTTCGCACGGAGCTGAGCCTGCTTGATAATAAGAAAGATTGCTTCGAATCATGTCAACGTAACTCATGACTGTGTGTTGCCTAATATTTTTTTGATAAACACTTTGTGTCTGCTTGGACATATACGTTGCCATCGTGGCTATTAATAAAAGCAACACTCCTAGTATTCCACCGGCTACGATGACTTCGATGAAGGTGACGCCTGAGCGATTCAACTGAACTCTCATTGCGACCTCGACGTTTCTTCGATGATGTATCGCTTGGGTCGAGACTGCTCTTTACAAACTGCCATCAGCCCTTCAGGGCCTGTGGTCGGTGCAAATCCGCAATCAGGGTCAACCGCTGACCAACTCAATGGAATAGCGCCTTGTAAAAGTGCATCGGGATCACACTCTTGTAAGGCTTTTCTGCTATACGGATCAGTAGCTGAATTCGTCAGCGTTTTCATCCAAGGAGCGGCGGAAGGCGACGGAACCAGAGGACACTGTGTTGTTTTCGAGGGGGCCAAAATCATACTTGTTTTGAGATAAGTGACTGCTTGTGGATGGTAAATATTCGTCCAGGTGATGCCTTGTTTCATAATCGTAGAGTCTTCAAAATAAATACCGCCTGTGATGACGGTTCCATAAAATGCTAAGGGCTTTGTACGATTTCCAAGAATTCGAACTCTACCGCAAACTAAGAAACCCGCAACCGTTGTGACTGAGCTATCAATCACACACTCTTGCGCAGATGAAATCAGTAAAGGCTGATACTGGGGCTGACTGATATCCATCGTGTAATCGTGGGGCAGCGTCGTAGGATAAGCTTTCACCAAGGTGCCCGAGTAAAGTTCAACTTTATTCACATAATTCAAACTCGCATCTTGGACCGGCGCAAAATACCACGACATAAAACTCGAAGGCGCAAAGTTGAGGTCTTCTGGATTGAACGGAAACGCAGTTGATCCACCTGAGAAACACGAAAACAAATTGCTCTTATTCAAATACTCACAAGGTCCAAAGTGGGGGCCGGGCCCACCCAGCCCCGTCTGAAAAACGGGCAAATTGATATACGTTGCCGCTGAGCCCACTAACCCTGTTGTATCTAGAGACCAAGAACAGCTATTTCCTGAAGAACCCTGCCATGAGCCATCAATATTGATTTGCTTACGGCTTACTAGATCTGCTGCGTATGTAATATCACTCGAGAGCACGACTGCTGTAGAACCAGGTAATGGAGCCAGAGACCGATTCGGGCCGACCGTAAAAGACATCGGAATCCAGGCCTGATGACTGACTAGGCTACTCACTTTGATCACATCACCGGATCCAAGCGCATAGACCGCAAGATCCGAACAATCAGCAGGAGGTGGGGTTAAAGATTGAGTTAAGTTTGAACAAATACTAGGAGGCGTAGGCGACCAAGAAACAGCTGGATCAAACTCTGTCAGGTGCCCATAAGCACCTGGAACTGTGGGTGCACTTGTTGGGCAACTTCCACCCGAAAAATCTGGCGTAAAACAACGCGCTTCGACCGTAGTAGGAACCGTTGGTGTTACAGCACTCAAGTCGACAGGCGCATTCAAAGCCAACGACAGAACATTGTGAGTTCCGCCTGTCTCACCACTCAAAAGATTATTAGGCCCTGGAAATAAAGCACTCGAGCGATTGTTATTACCCATCTCTTGAGTAGGATCAGATTGCAAATAACCTACATCAAAAACTTCCATCGAAAGATCCAGGCGATTGACGAGATTCGGAATCATTTCTGCATGAATGAGCGTCACCGTAAGATGAACATGATCGCCCGCCGTTGTCGAAGCAGGGTCTTGTGTACCTTTGTAAACGTAAGGACTGGTTTGAATCTTCAACTGCGGCTGATTGGCTGGGTTATTAAAATCTTGGAGTGCTTTGAGATCTGAAAGTGCTTGCATGATGCTTAACTTTGAATGAGCTGCCGCGGCAGCACTTTGAGTGTTTGCCAATGCAACATTGTCGTTAGAAACAGCTGAGCAGTCATTTGGAATTAAACTGACTGCAGTAGAGCACACCGTATCACCCCCATTACAATGAGGAGTATCACTGTTACCAGGGGGACAAGAGCAGCCCGTTGTCTCGCAAGTGTTGATGCAAGTATTCGAAAAGTTTTTTGGAGTATAGGTACTAAAAACAGTACTTGCAGTCCATGCATCACAAGCGCTCTTCATCGCATTTTGTGCATTTAATAGGTTGGTGGTTGCTGTTGCCAGATTAGTATCGGCCCATGCTACCCCGCTGGTCGTATTTGTTAGAAACGAATTGATACTTGATCGCATTGCACTTAAACTGAGGGTCGAAAAACCTGTCGGCAAAATAGCAGCATTCGTGCTCACAAAAGTCGTAAATATTGCGGCTAAACTAGCCAGAGTTGTATCAAGGTCTGCATGCACCGCACCTGACTTGACATAGTAGTCATCATTCAAATCATTTTGATCTTTTCTGGTTTTATCAGTCAGCGGAATCACTACCGTATCGTTGTCGCCCAATTCAGCAGAAAAAATCATCGGAATAGGCAACGGTGTGGGCGTCGGCACCGGCATTACAGCCGGAAGGGGTGTCGGCGTTGGAGCATCGTATGGAGAACCCACAGCACCTGCTGTCGTTCTTCCGTAACTTCCAGTGATGCGTAAAATTGGATGAGAAGAGGGCACCGCAGCAGGCGCAGGTGTGGCAAGGCAATTAGAACTTCCACCTGCGACCACAAAAGAATCAGCGATCTTACAAGCAGAACTGATGCCCGCCTGAGGAATAAACTGATCGCGATCCGTTAGACCCAAGTCATATTGAAAAACAGAGAGCGCAGACGACCAACTGCTTCCAGTCGTCACTCGACGAATGACTGTATTTGAATACTTTGTACGATCAGCATAATAAGTTTGAATCAGTTTCCACTCTGAACAGTCGAGGTAGCTCTCAACACTGGCGGGCAGCGAGTTTGTTCCAAATAAATAAGTCAAACCCGCATCAGCCACACCATCCACGTTAACTCCTTGAAGCACTCCTTGAAACCCAGAGAGAGTCGACGTCATCGGAATTCCATGACCTCCAATGGGTGAGAACAAATGAGCCTGCTGACCCGGAGGGGTTGCAACTGGCGTCGGTGACGGGGTCGGTGAACCGGTAGGCATGGGTGTCGGCGTCGGTGTTGCTCCTAAATAATCCGATCCAGACTCGAGCGTGTAACCGCCACCGATCGTAATATTACTTGCAAAACGCACCGGTGCGCACGCCTTGCCGTTAGTGCAACCCCCCGTAGGGTTTTGAGCAGGAACCACGATATTTCCGTTTACGAAAACAGGGCTCAGAAATTTAATTCCTTGAACACCCGCGGTACTCGACCACGTTTTAATCGAAGGAATCATCACGCTGTTATCCATCGGCACCTTGAGAGAGGCCTTTGATCCGTCGTCTTGAAGAAATTGTACGGGTGGATCACCGGCGGCTTGAGATGCAGCATCTTTCCAAACTGAAACAGCTTTAGTGCTATCTGGGTCACCCGCTGCATTTCTCTGAAGGAGCTCTCCGAGAATTAAATCACCCGCAATGATCAAGCCGTACTGCGCAAGCTGCCGGGGATAGAAGATCGTTTTTACTGTTTCTGAAACATGTACGTCTAAAATCGAACCGATCGTTTCTGCAACCACGCCTTTGGTCAAGAGCTGAGCATCGCCCGTATTTCCAAAATGGCCAGTGACTGTAATGTCTAAATGGGATTCAGTGCCGACCGATTCATTGGGTTTCTGATTCACTACAACTTGCATAGAAGTAAATCCGGCTTTTTGGCCGAGAGCTTTTACTCCGTAAATTCCTGACACCTTGCAAGTGGGCATCGCAGTCATTGAAACGGTGCCTGACATTGTAGCTTTAGAAAGAATAGGGTTTGTGGGCGCCGGCAGCGGGGCCATCGGCGCATTCAACGCAGCGATTGTACTCGGTGAAAGCAAAAGCGCTTCAGTCGCACCGGCGTAATACAATCCACTTCCGTTTGCCGTAGGTGCAGTGATCGCTCCAGGCGAAGGCGAGGGGCTTGCTCCAGGCACTGGACATCCGGTGACATCCATCGTGTACCCAAAGTCAGTCCACAACGGTACGACTGCGCTCGCAGCCGTCAAATTTGGGCAAGGCACGCGAGCCCAATTGTCTCCGGGTGCTCCCGTTTCATCAGTCGTGAGACACCAGCGTTCTTTGATCGCATGCTCGGTATATGAAATCATCGAATTGAGCGCGAGCTGAACATCCATTGACTGTTTTTCAGCCTGACTCAAATTTGCATAGTAGGCGTTAAAGACCTGAACACTCTCGTAAAGTGTCATCAGAACTGCGCCAGAAATCATGATAGACAACAGCAGTGAAAATCCTGCGTTATCCAAACGAGGGCGTTTTGCAAACGCACCTCTTCTCCACCCCATGTCCAAAAATCCCCTCAAAAGAAAACCCAAGCCCCTAGAAACTCTGGCCTTCTTATATTACTATTTTAGTAGTCTATTAATGTTTATACAAGGTACTCAATCTTTTCGGCTGATTACGATTTTCGGATATGCTTCTCTTAAGAAAAGAACCCATGAAAACTCAATCAAAGGCCCCTCACAAGCTTACTGACGATCTTTTACGTGTCGCGCGAGACACAGTTCGACAAATTCGTGAAGCACAGCTGCTCCTTGTTGCATCGAGTCTAGCGTACACCACGCTACTTTCGATCATTCCACTCTTAGCGCTGAGCTTCGCTATTTTTCAAACTTTTGGTGGAATGGAAAAACTGTACAGCATCATTGAGCCTGTCGTGATCTCAAATCTCGCAAAGGGAACGGGCGAATCCACGATGATTGCCATTCGCGGGTTTATCGCAAACATTAAAGTTAAAACTTTGGGAACGAGCGGCTTGATCGCATTGGTTTTCACTTGTATGAGCATGCTTTCAAGCATTGAAAAAGCGATCAACAGAGTTTGGAAAGCAGAAATCACCCGTCACTGGTTTCAACGCATTGCCGCCTATTGGTTCTTCATCACGATCGGTCCACTCGCTTTTTCAGTCGCCTTTGCCTTCGCGAGCTCACAAGAAATGAAAATGGCGAAACTGATTCCAAGCGGAACAGCGGGTTTCATTCTCATCATCGCGTTACTGACAGCGATTTATAAGGGCGTTCCACATCGAAAAGTGCGTTGGCATGCGGCCTGGATTCCCGCTGTACTCACCGCCTTACTTCTCGCAGCTGCGCGCAATGGCTATACGATCTATACCCATCGCATTGTGAGCTATAATAAAATCTACGGCAGCCTAGGCGCTGTACCTATTTTTCTGGTGTGGATCTACATACTCTGGATTCTCGTTCTCGGTGGTGCAGCGTTTGGCGCAGCTTTACAAAAGAGAATGGAAGTCGCTAAGGAATAATAAATGAGAATTCTCATTTTTTTGCTCGCGCTTTGCAGCCTGAGCTCAAACAGCTTCGCCGCAACCAAAGCCCACTTCGGATGGGACTCTTGGTACACCGTTACATTAAACGATAAAATTCCTTACGCTTATTACAATGAACAGGTTGAATCCAAAGACGGTCGGCTGCACTTACAACTGCACATTTGGAAAAAAGAAGAGGGTTTTCTCAACGAAGAAATGATGGGTGCTTTTGCAAAAGACGACGAGTTTCTCACTCCTCTTTTCTATAACTATCGAGTGGCCTACAAAACAACCGAGACCCAGATCGACGGCACGATTGATGACAAAGGTTATCTGAATGCCAAAATTCGAAGAGCTGGAATCGAACAGCCTGTCGTCAAAAAACACATACCTACAAAAGTCTTCTTCTCTTATCTTTTTCCGGTTTGGCTCGCACAGCGACACACGGCTCTGAAAGCCAACACCCCAGTGTCTTTTTTAGTTTTAAACGAAGACCAGTCTGAACAGCAATTTCCGCTCGTGTCGGGTCGAGTGCTCATTCAACCGGCTGATGAAATCGCTAAAAAAACTCAAACTCAGAAAATTCAAGTCATTTACGATGAAGTAACTTCTTATTGGTACGTTCAAGACAATGGCATCGCACTCATGATCAACCGACCCGCCAATAAAACTCTGATTCAAAAATCGTCTAAAGAGAAAGCTCAGTCTTTTCTGAAATGAAACGTTTTTTAAACCTGATTTTGGTTTTATTCACTGTTTTTGCACTCACTCAGACACTGATTCGTTGGTTGCCCGGCGATCCCGCCCAGTTCTTACTCGCACAAACCGGTCTCAAAATTTCTGTTGAGCAGTTACGTGCTGAGATGGGGCTCAATCACTCCGTCACTCACTTTCTACCAAGCCTCTTGGTCGATTGGACGCAGGGAAAGTGGGGAAATTCCCTGCTCACAGGGCTCCCTGTAAAACCTCAGATTCTTTCTCACGCGTGGACCACACTTAAAATTACTTTTCTGACTCTCACGCTTGCATTAGCCTTCACTCTTGCCTTAGGTCTGACCACACAAACCTCTCTTGAACCTTACGCAAGAAAATGGAACCAACTCTGGACAGCCTTACCCCTGCCTTGGGTTGCTCCTTTGTTTATGTATCTTTTTGCGGTGAAAATTCCGCTCTTCAGTTTCGCGACGAGTAATCAGCCGGGGCTTTCTGAGCTCCTCATGCCTTCACTCGTTCTCGCTTTTTTTCTGTCAGCCGCTTGGTCTCGCCTGCTTCGTGATCGCCTTCAAGAAAGTTTAGCCTGGGGCTCTGCTCGTGCAGCTCGTGCGCGCGGCCTGCCCGAATGGAAAGTACGCCTGAAATATGGCATTGCCCCTGTTTCTGGAGTTTTGCTCGCTTATCTAGGCAGTCAGACCGGAAGCCTACTCGGCGGAGCACTGCTCACTGAAACGATTTTCAATCTGCATGGCACAGGAACTCTGCTTGTCGAGTCAGCCCTCAGTCGTGATTACCCTGTTTTTCAAGCGGCGGCTTTTTGGGTCGCGTGTGTCGCCCTGCTCGGAAACACGCTAGGCGATTGGCTTCAAGAACGGATGTCGCATGAACCGTAAATTAGTTTTTCTCGGTTTATGGACGCTCGCTTCTTTGCTCGCACTGCTTTGGCCCGGCGAACCGGTACTGCCGCGTTCACTGCATTGGGGTTACGATGCGTTTGGGCGCAATTTAGCTTTACTCACTTTGAAAGCCTCTGGAAGCAGTCTCATTCTCAGCGCGATCAGCCTGGCAATCACGATTGCGGCTTCATTTGTACTCTCTCTTGCTGCGTCTCTGGGCCCACGGCCCGCGCGATTTTTAATCAAAAGAACGCTCGAGCTCTGGTTGTCTGTTCCCTCTATTTTGCTCGCTCTTTGCGTAGCCGCACTCACGGGGCCCGGGTGGTCCACTCTTGTTCTCAGTCTCTGCGTAGGCTTGACCCCAAGTTTTACACGACTCTTACTCGCAAGAGCAGATGAGATTTCAAAAGAGACTTATACTCTTGCCTCTCGTGCACTCGGTGGAACCTGGTTCAATCTTGCGCGGCATCACTATCTAAAACCCTTGCTGGCTTTTGGAAGCATAAAATTTCCAAACCTTTTTGCGGCTGCCCTAGCCAGTGAAGCCGCACTTTCATTTATGGGTATTGGCGCCCCAACCGGGGTCGATACCTGGGGTCTTTTACTCTCTCAAGCTCGTGACTACTTGATCGAAGCCCCCCATATCGCTTTCATTGTGGGTACACCGCTTTGCTTGATCATTTTCGCTCTGCAGCAAATCTCTGAAGAGCGCTTCCAGTCACTTCCATCTTCCGTTAGACTCTCTGAATGAGCCTCGTTGACACCGCAAAACTAAATCTAGGCGAACTCTTCATCACCGGCTTTGACGGATTAGAACTCGGAGACGAAACCTCTGCGTTTATTTCTCAATCTCGCGTTGGTGGAGTTTTGCTTTTCGCAAAAAATTACGAAAAACCAGAACAAGTCGCACGCCTCATTCAACAGATTCAAGAATGTCGAACGGAGTTCCCCCTTTGGATCAGCGTGGATCAAGAAGGTGGCCGCGTTCAGCGATTCAAAGCTCCTTTTACGATTTTACCGACTGGCGCAGCGATTGGCCGAACGGGTTCACCAAAGATTGCTTTTGAAATTGCCGAAGTGATAGCGAAAGAATTGAAAGCTGTGGGTGTGAATTTAAATTTTTGTCCGGTCACAGACATTCTAACGAACCCCACTAACCCTGTGATTGGCGATCGCGCCTACGGCTCGAATGACGAAGACGTTTCAAAGATGGCGACCGCCATGGTGCGAGGTCACATCACGATCGGCGTGCAACCCTGCGTGAAGCATTTTCCAGGTCATGGTGACACGTCACTTGACTCACACTTCGCTCTTCCAAAGGTCGAGACCTCCCTCAAAGACCTTCAAGAACGCGAGTTCAAGCCTTTTTTGAAAGCTTTCAAATCACGATGCAACTTTGTGATGACTGCTCATATTTTGAATCCGAATCTCGATCCTGAAGTACCGGCAACGCTTTCATCGAAAGTCTTGCAAGATATTCTGCGCAAAGAACTGCGCTATAACCGCATCATCATCAGCGATGATCTTGAAATGCAGGCGATCACGGATCACTTCGGTGCAGAAGAGGCTCCACTGATGGCTTTGAAAGCAGGCTGTGACTTACTGATTTACCGAACTGAAAAAGCAGCTCGACATGCTTACCATTCTCTCTCAGCTGCACTAGAAAGCGGCGCACTGGCTCCAGAGACCGTCCTCCAAGCCGCTGAGCGCTCGAAGGCTTTGAAAAAAGAAGTGCTCATGCCGTATAAAACGCCAGATATTGCCGAAGCACTGAAGATCATCGGATGTGCTGAGCATCAGGCGATTGTTGAAAAGGTAAGAGAATAATCAATCTGTTACCACTTTCAAAGCAGCGACTTTCATACCTCTCAGAATAAAACTCACCAGAGATTCTTTAGATTTACGATGAAGCTCGTCTCTTCGTTCGTGGTCACTTCTCTTTTTATTCGTATTTTTAGAGCTTATTTTTAGCGAAGAGAGAAGATTTGAAAAAAAGACTTTTGTTGCGCTTTGGTCGGGCATTTTTTTAAATTTAACATTTAACTTATTATAAGTTGCACGAACCCAGCCCTGAAGAGCCTTGTCTCGAATAGAGACTTTACTCTGCCCCCTGATCAACTCTCCATTCAAATGAACTCCATCATTTACATCAAAGTAGGGGTTGAGCGTTTCTAAGTTTTGACGCGCAAGCAGTAGATCTACATCAACATTGATCGTTTTCGAAAAGAGTACTGAATCCACTTCTAAATCTACTTTTCCAGAGTTCTCGAGAACCGCTACTGCATGAGCCCGTGCAACTTGATCTCGAAGACCGGGTAAAGACCCAAACTTTTTTACAACAGCTTGAATTTGATTCACTCTAATTGTGCTTTTCTTATCTGGATGTCGATCTTGATGTTCCTTAAAATATGTAAAACTTCCATCACTCACCACAATACGATCACACTCAAAAGACCAAGCAGAAGCTTCTGATTCTGCTTTTTTCACATGAGGCGTTTGAATGATCCCTTCACTGAGAACTACACGCGGGTGTTCAATCAAAACAGAGTTCAGTTTAACTAGATGTGAAAAAAGGGATTGAACTGAAACCCGAGCCACAATGCGTGGAATATGTGCTTCGAAAAAAGAATCGCCACGAATTCCTTGCTCAAGAGTGATTTGCTTTAAAATAATACTTCGGCGCAAAAGAGAAACGCTTAGACTCTTCACATCGATCTTGCAGGTCTTACAGTTTTCTGAAATTTGAGCGATGAGTTTTGTTTTAAGCTGTGCAGGGACTGCTATCTTTAGATAGACAAGTCCAGTAAAAATAAAAATGAAGAAGATTCCACTTATTTTGAAAGATTTTAAAATTAATGACCGCTTTATCAAAACAGATCGATCTCTAGGCATTATTCATTTTTTTACCCTAAAAATCAGAATCTAAGAAGCTTGATATTCTAAATCGATTTATTTAAGGCGCTTGCCAATACGCGGGGGCAATGATTGAGGCACGGTCTTCCATCATAAGGAGTAATGAACCATTAGCTGTCAGAGCAGGCATCTGGGTCAAAACTGACTCCAGCTTGAGAGTCTTAGTGATTCCCTGACGAGAGACAAAATAGAGGGTCTTCCAATCGCTCGACCCAACTATCGCAGTATGAGAATCCATTTCAAATGGGTAAAACACTCGTCGTGGAGCTAACACCGCCTGGTAGCGATCATCTACTTCTGTCGGCAACTCAAGGGGCTGAGCGTTTTTTAGGTCTGAATCGATAATTGATCCGCGTCCGGTAGCCCCGAGCAGCAGAACTGTTCCATCTGAGAACTGAAAAGGGCTCAAGACGAGCTCGATTGCAAAGTTTCCAAGAAGATCTCCAGACGAAGAAAAAACGTAAGTTGAATATTTCGTTGCTACCGCAATCCGGCCCTGAGAAATGCCTTTCACATTAATCGCTTCTTCATCCAATTCTTGCGACTTGAACAGCTGCGAAGTTTTCTCGTCGAAGAAGAGTACTTTGTGCCCACTTTGACCGTTTTTTCCATAACTCTCGGCTATGATCGTTTCGCCTACTTCAGTGATCGGAACGTAATTCGTGTAACTAATGGTCTGATCACCCGGATCAAGCTGCTGAAGAGGGTTCAGATGGGGCCAGTTCGCTTTTTCGCAAATATCCTTAGCATTAGCAAAAGTGAGAAGGCGGTCCATCCATCCGTTGCCTGGTTCATTCTGAACAAAACTCAAAGAAAGAATAATTTTTCCTGACTCGACTTTAGTCAAAGATCGAAAAACAATATTATAACCGTCTGGAATCTTCAAATCATCGACCATGTCTGAATAAGAAAAAAAACAACTATTCCACTTTCTATTAAACGCTGAAGTAGAATCAAAAACAGTTAAGCCCGTTTTTTTCAGTTCTTCTTTGGTCGGAAGAATGGGTGCTTCTTCTGCAGAAACAAGAACTCCGTTAGACAACACCATGTGTTCAAAGTCATTAAACTTATTGTCCTTCCCAGAATAGACCGATGAAGCACCATCAGACGAGACGAGATGCCAGTTTCCATCTTCATCCGCAGCTAGTACGAGGTCATCTTCAAGTTTAATGAAGGCTGGAGAAGCAAAGTTGCCTTCTTTGATCGAGGCTCTTGGTTTATATTTAGAGATCATTTCGAGCGAGCCATCTTTATTAACTGAGTCCACTTCAAAAATGAGGGGATGAACATTCTGAAGAAGAAGATTTCCGTTTTCGAAGCCCGACATCAAAGAAATTCTGCGTGGAACGACGGTTCGCTTTAAAAAGGTTCCATCTTCTTTGAATAATGAAACCTCGGTTGTATCGCCGTTATAGTTCGCGAGGACAAAACTAGTTTTGTTTTCGCGAAGAACGCCAGATGTTACCCAGCTGTTTCGAGCTCTGCGATCGGAGTCACTACCGGTAATTTTAACTGTCTTGATGTACGGATTGAGGACTTCAGGTTGAAAACTATTCGGGTCTGGCGTGGGAGTCGGATCCACTTTTTTTTCAGCTGGTGCTGAAGCCGTAGGCCCCTGCGAAGCTTGCTTATCATCCGTACATGCCAGAACGGACACAAATGCCAGGGTGCCTATAATATGTAGATAAGGGGTTCGCATAAACACTCCAATTATTGAGTCGCCATGGAGCTTAAGCACAAACCGAGCCAAATAGCCAAATGCTATAAGGGCGATGGAAGACGCAAGATGCCTAATCTTTAGACAGTTACAATTTTTTTGATCGGAGTTTTGACTCTATCTTTCCATCACCAACTTCAATACCAGCAATACAACCACCACCGTAAACACCGGTCTCACAATTTGAGCAGCACGCTTATTGGCAAGCCGTGCACCGAAATAAGCGCCAAATCCGATTCCGACAGCAACGAGACTGCCTTCAACCCAGTGAACGTAACCGCCGGATGCATATTTAATGAGTGCCATACCCGCTGAACATGTATTTGAAAGTTTTGTCACTGCCATCGCTGTCAAAAGCGGCAACTTCACTACAAAGAAGAGCCCAAAAAACATAAAGGTGCCGCCGCCTGGGCCGAAGGCACCGTCGTAAAAACCGCAGCCGAGCCCAGACAACATCAGCTTCGGATCAAAAAAAGAAACCCATCGTGAGCGTTTGATATGTTCGGCTTGCACACGTTCGATCCACAGGTCTTTTCTCCAAACCACCCAGATCAAAATCGGGCAGATAGCTAAGATCATCCAACGAAACCACGAAGAAGGAATAAAGGGAGCCGTTGAGCTTCCAAAAAATGAACCTAAGGTCACCCAAACCGTAAACGCGAGACCTTTGCGCCAATCGAGGTGACCTGCTTTTCGATAAACAAGAAGTGCGACTAACGCGCCCACCGTGCCTACAATTTTATTTGATCCAATCGCTTCGACGGGGCGACCTACTGCAAAAATCAAAAGAGGCAAGCTAATGAGACCGCCGCCCCCCGCAATTGCATCGATGAGACCTGCGATAAAACCGCCAAACAGTAATAATAAACGCATCGAGTCAGACAAGTTTCACCTTATGCCTTTGACGCTAAAACCATCGACATGTTAGCACTTTTACATGAAAAAACATTCGGTTAAGGTTTACCCTTCTAAGGTCGCATTGGCAAAAGAAGATCAACTCGCATGGAAAATTGCGCAAGTTGCTTCAGACTCTGCACCCATCGACGATGCCGTAGCCGAAATGGTCATTAATCGCATCATCGACAATGCTTCAGTTGCAATCGCAGCCATCAATCGCCAACCGGTCGCAAATGCACGATCACAAGCTCTAGGCCATCCGCGTTCTAATGGTGCCACTGTTTTTGGAATGCCGAACTCACAGCGCTTTGATGCCGAATGGGCTGCGTGGGCGAATGGCACCGCCGTTCGCGAACTCGACATGCACGATACTTTTCTAGCCGCTGATTATTCTCATCCCGGCGACAACATTCCACCCACTCTTGCTACTGCTCAGCAGTGCGGTCGCTCAGGAAAAGACTTGCTGCGCGGAATCATCACCGGATACGAAATTCAAATCGATCTCGTAAAAGCCATTTGCCTTCATGAATTCAAAAAAGATCACATCGCACACTTAGGGCCTTCAGCTGCTGCCGGTATTGGCACGCTTCTCGGTCTTTCAACTGACGTCATCTATCAAGCCGTGCAACAAGCGGTGCACGTCTGCTTCACGACTCGCCAATCACGCAAAGGCGAAATCTCAAGCTGGAAAGCCTATGCCCCTGCTCACGCCGGCAAGCTCGCTATTGAAGCGGTCGATCGCTGCATGCGCGGCGAAAAAGCCCCCTCACCCATTTACGAAGGCGAAGACAGCGTCATTGCTTACATGCTGGGTGGCAAAGGCGGCACCTATGAAGTGCCTCTGCCTGAAGCCGGCGAAGCCAAGCGCGCCATTTTAGATTCTTATACCAAAGAACATTCGGCCGAGTATCAATCGCAAGCGCTAATCGATCTCGCGTTTCGAATGCGCGAGAAAATCAAAAACTTTGACGACATCGAAAAAATTGTGATCCACACGAGCCATCACACCCATTACGTGATCGGCACCGGTGCCGGCGATCCACAGAAAATGGATCCGAAAGCCAGCCGCGAAACCCTTGACCATAGCATTATGTATATTTTTGCAGTCGCTCTGCAAGATGGCTTCTGGCACCACGTTAAGAGCTACGCTCCAGATCGCGCGGGCCGACCTGATACGGTTAGCCTCTGGCACAAAATTAGCACGGTTGAAGACCCAAAATGGACTGAGCGCTACCACGAAACCGATGGCTCTAAAAAAGCCTTCGGCGCCAAGGTTGAGATCTTCTTTAAAAACGGAACGAAACTCGCTGACGAAATGGCGATGGCCAATGCGCATCCACTCGGTGCGAAGCCTTTTGGACGAAAAGACTATATTAAAAAATTCACAACACTCACTGAAGAGGTCTTGGCACCAGCTGAATCAAAGCGTTTCATTGAAATCGTGCAAAATCTACCGACTCTCAAAGCCGAGCAGCTTTTTGAATTGAACGTTCAAGTGGAAGCCTCGAAACTGAAGCACAACGTACGCGATCAAAGAGGGATCTTCTGATGCTGTTCAATACAAAGAGCGTCGCACAAAAAAGAGCAGACTTCAGAAAGGCTCTCACCTCTGGAAAAACTTTACAGTTTCCGGGTGCGTTCTCACCTCTCGTTGCGATGTTGATCGAGCAGCTGGGTTTTGATGGCGTGTATATCTCTGGAGCTGTTCTTTCAAACGACCTGGGCTTACCTGATGTCGGCATGACCACTCTGACTGAAGTTTCACAGCGCGGACGCGCGATTTCGCGGGTCACCGCTCTGCCTGCCATCATTGATGTCGATACCGGCTTTGGCGAACCCATGAGCTGTGCTCGCACCGTACAAGAGATGGAAGAACTGGGTTTAGCCGGCTGTCACTTCGAAGACCAGATCAATCCCAAGCGTTGTGGCCATTTAGACAACAAAGGTCTTGTGGATTCGAGTTCAATGGTCAAAAAAATCAAAGCCGCAGCGGATGCCAAGCGCGACAAGAATTTTTTAATTATTGCCCGCACTGACGCTCGCGCCAGCGAAGGCTTAGAACAAGCCATCGACCGTGCCAAAGCCTACGTCGACGCAGGGGCTGAGATGATTTTTCCAGAAGCCCTTCAAGACGAAGGCGAATTCGAAAAGTTTCGAAAAGCGATTAAGGTTCCCTTGCTTGCAAACATGACTGAATTCGGAAAATCTAAATTATTGCCTCTTAAGACGCTCAATTCTTTGGGTTACAATCTTGTGATTTATCCGGTCACCACGCTACGACTCGCCATGAAGGCGGTCGAAGATGGGCTGAAAGAAATCAAAACCAAAGGCACGCAAGAAGAACTCTTGGATCAAATGCAGCACCGTAAGCGCCTCTACGAAATTTTGCACTACGAAGACTACAATCAATTCGACCAAAGTATTTTTAACTTTAAGGTCTAAAGGAGTCATTATGTCAGACGAAGCCCAAAAAAATGCAGAAGTAAAAAAAGGCCTTGAAGGAGTCGTCGTCGACTCAAGCAAGATTTCGAAAGTCATGCCCGAGATCAACGCCCTCGTGTATTACGGCTACCCGGTGCAAGACCGACAATTGCACGTTTGAAGAAGTCGCGTACCTACTCTGGAACGGCGAGCTTCCGAACAAAAAACAGCTTGAAGCTTTCTGCGAAACCGAGCGCTCAAACCGAGGCATTAGCGAAAACCTTCTAAAAGGCATTCGTCTTTATCCCAAAACCGCTCATCCGATGGACACGATTCGCACCAGTGTCAGTTCGCTTGGAATGGAAGACTTAGGCAGCAACGACCCCGGCAACCACGTCGAAGCCGAAGACCGCAAGCGCGCGATGATGATGTTCGCTAAAATTCCGACGATGATTGCAGCTGACTATCGCTGTCGAAAAGGCAAAGAGCCGATTCCACCGAAGAAAGATCTGACTTTTGCTCAGAATTTTTTTCATATGTGTTTTGGTGAAGTGCCACAGCCTGAAGTGGTTAAAGCATTCGATGCCTCACTCACTCTCTACGCTGAGCACGGCTTTAATGCTTCGACGTTTACGTCTCGTGTTGTTGCGTCATCACTCTCAGATATTTACAGTACTGTTGTCGCCGGAATAGGTTCTCTCAAGGGCCCTCTTCACGGCGGCGCCAACGAAGCCGTCATGCACATGATGATCGAAATCGGCGATCCTGCAAAAGCGCGTGACTGGATGATCACCGCGCTCAAAGAAAAACGTAAAGTGATGGGCTTCGGTCATCGCGTGTACAAGAACGGCGACAGCCGCGTGCCCACGATGAAAAAATACGGCCTGAAGCTCGCCGCGGTCAAAGGCGATCAGAAGTGGTTTCAGATGTATGAGATTCTCGAGAAGCTCATGGTCGAAGAAAAGAAGATCTACCCGAACCTCGATTTTCCAGCCGGCCCTGCTTATTACCTCATGGGTTTCGACATCGACATGTTCACCCCCATCTTCGTCATGGCAAGAATTACCGGGTGGACGGCTCACGTCATCGAGCAGCTCAAAGATAACCGCATTATACGACCTCTCAGTCAATATCTTGGCCCCCCTGAGCGAAAGGTTGTGCCTCTGGCCCAGCGGAGCTAATCTTAGAAGAGGATGTCTCGCAACGGACTGCGACCTTTTCTGAAATTAGTTTTTTTACTGAGTGGCCTTTGCGCCCTGTTCGCACCGCTGCGTTCAAATGCGGCATTTTATGTTGAAACTGGATTCGGTGTGGGCGAACTTCGCGGCATTGATAAAATGTACAATTCGACCGCAGGTAGCACCGGCCTGGGGCTCGCCTCCAACCTCTCTTTGGCTGCAACCATTGGAAATCCAAACTCTCTGGTTCAGCTGCACCTCGGCTTACAGCAACGCCTGACTCAAGGCGGAGCGAGTGGAACGAGCTACTCTTTGATGACCACTGAGCCTTTGATTCGCCTTGAAACACCACGCTTTTATGTGGGCTTCGGCGCCACTCCATTGGTCTGGACTCAAAAAGGCAGCAGCCTTGGAACGAGCTTTTCTCCAGCGAAAGGTGCGATGGCGGCTTACGCAGAATTTGGCCTACTCTGGCGAGTCGTGCCCTTCTTCAACTTGGCTTTAGCGGGTTCACTCGAAGGCGTCAGCAAAAGCGGCGTCAACAGCCCCTTCCCAGTCGCTCAAGCCACTTTTCAAATGCGCTTCTTTTTCGGCGAAGGAAACAAGGGCGGAGGCCACCGTAAGTATGACGGGTGGAGATATCCATTTGGCGTGGAGTTGTTTTAATTAGCGAACTTCGATAGACTAATACTTTTAGTGAATAGGTTCTCCGCTTCTAATTAAGAAGTCGGGTTTCTCCCCAGTAGCATGTACCTGGAAAATAATATTGAAGAAGATCCTGACATGCGGCTAGACAATCGGATTGTTTGAGTTCTCCTTCATTATAGACTTTAACAACCGTGGTAAGTTTGCATTCCTGTATTGAAGAGACTGGTACAAACGTCTGAGCGCAAACTGCATTCGTGAGATTTACGGATGTCTCAGCACCGCAACTCGTTAGGGTTTCACCTTGAATTGCCGGATTAGAATTGCCGTTGAAGATCGTTCCTGTCAGTGAATCATACACGTCACAGACGCCTCCACTTGGCGGCTGCCCCGTGTAGGGTAGTACTGGAAGAATAACCGTACTGCTTCCACTGGCTATCGAAGTTGCTTGGCATCTGCAGCAAGTAAGTGTGGGTAAGGCAGTTAACGTTATTTTCTGATTACCTCTCATGACAACCTGGCAAGTATTGGTCATTCCGCTGCAAGCTCCTCCCCATGTACTAGGAGTCTGTGCATTGAGAGTAACCGTGCTGCCAAAATCATATGTTTTCGTGCAAGTCATAGTAGGAGCATTAGAACTAGGGGGATTAGGAAGAGAAGGAAGCCCAGGAGAGTTCAAGAGATTAGTGCAAATAAACCCATTAGGGCCTATGACCCCAATTCTTGCTCCCGATAAAGTTACAGTAAGTGTAGCAGTCGAAGAGCCAAATGAGTTGAACTGAATCAAAGAAAAGAATCCAAGTATCATTAGACGAAACAAAAATAGATAGTGCGACTTCATTACGCAGCGCCCGTCTCGCCTTCAGCTCGTGCGAGTTTTCGCTTATCGAGGCCGTATTTCTCGACCTTCATGATGAGACCGGCACGTGAAATGCCCAACTCTTTCGCCAAGCGGCTCTTGTTCCACTTCGTGCGGCGAAGTCCTTCACGAATCATGGTTTTTTCGAGTTCTTCAAGCGCATCTTTCAGCTTGCCTGCCACGCGCACACCTTGAACTTTGGCGTTTTCGCCGAAGTCACGAATGCGGCTTGAAAGCATGTCTGCGGTGATGCGAGATTCATCACCCGATAACACAATCAAGCGCTCGATTTCGTTTTCGAGTTCTCGAATATTACCTGGCCATGGATAATCGAAAATCTTTTCAATGGCGCGCTTAGCAAACGTCTTCAGCTCAACGCCTTTTTCTTTACAACCGCGCATGAGGAAGTGATCGATCAAGATTGGAATATCTTCTTTACGATCGCGCAACTGTGGAACATGAATATTGATGACGTTGATACGATAGTACAAGTCTTCGCGGAACGTTCCGGTCTCGACCATTTCTTTCAGGTCTTTATTTGTAGCCGCAACGACTCGAACATCGACTTTACGTTGGTCAGTACCACCGACCATCATAAATGTGCCTTCTTGCAACACGCGCAAGAGTTTGACCTGCATGGTCAGCGTCATATCGCCGATTTCGTCCAAAAACAGAGTGCCGTGATTTGCACTCTCGAATAAGCCTTTTTTGTCTTTGATCGCACCGGTGAATGAACCCTTCACATGTCCAAACAATTCGCTATCGAGTAAGTTTTCATTGAAAGCCGAGCAGTTCACCGTCACAAACTGCGCGTCTTTGCGAGGCGAATTGTAGTGAATCGCGCGAGCAATGAGTTCTTTACCTGTACCGTTTTCACCTTGAATCAGAACCGTTGACTCAGAAGCTTTTACTTTATCCAGCAACGAGTAAAGCTCTTGCATCGGTTTTGATTTACCAATCATCGAATCGTAACTGTAACGAACACCCAATTGGTTATTCAAAGCACTGATGCGCTCTTCACGTTTGCTAATCTCAGTGTGAAAAGTCACAATTTCTTGTGCGACAAGATCTACAAGCTCGAACAGATACTTTCTTTCTGAGTCTGAAAGCACACGCATTTTCGTCAATGCATTCTCGAAATGCTCAGGGTCTAGGCCTTGCTTTTCTGCACGGCTGACTGCTTCTTTTTTAGCCTTATCAGTCAAAGCGTTTTCAGTGAAGCTGTATGCGAAAACCGATCCTAAAAATTCATTCTCAACCGAAATGCGAGAAACGAAAGCCTTCTCTACTCCCCAAGGACCTTCGATTACAGTGTGAGCCGTTTCACCGCTAAAAATTTTCTCGTTGGCTGCTGTCATTGCAGCTAAAAGAACTTCACGGCCTTTTTCTTTAGGAAGGCAAGTGGCAACCAATGGGTTTTTAAATTCACGTTGGCGATCGAGCGGATCATAGTTTCTGACTTGTCCGCGTTCATCGATGAAGAAAATTTCGGTGTGAAACCACTGAGCCAAAATCTGCTCAAGTTTGCGAATGACGTGAATGTGTTTCAATTCTTCCCAATTAATCATGTTCGATTCTCTCCGTAAGGTCGTATAGGATTGCGGACACTCTTACTGCGTCAAAATACCTATCGGACGAACCGTCTAATTTCTTAACGGTAGCAGTCAAAAATCAGGCAGGTGTGTAAGAAAGTTAGGCAAAACGACTGTTTAGATTTATTGCAGGGCCTGTAAAATTGTTGAGCGCATCGCCTCTGAGGTCCATTTTTGCGGCCCCACCCATTTGGCCACGACTTGGCCCGAAGCTGAAATTAGATAAGTCTCCGGAATCTGAAAGGTTCCAAAACGCTCAGCAACCTGTGTAGAGGAATCTAAAAGCACATGAACTGCAGGTCCCACCGCACCGCTTTTAGCCAGTAACTCTTGAGCGTCCTGCCACTTTGAATCGTGACTGATCAGTACAAACTGAAGATCGGCTCGCGCGGGCTTTTGAGTCATTTGTAAAAGTTCAGGGAACTCCTCAAGACAAGGTGGGCACCAACTCGCCCAAAAATGCACGAGCATGGGCTTACCTGCGGCCTCTTTAGATGAATTGAAGTCATGCCCCTGAGCGTCTTTTAGAATGAATGAAGGAGCCTTCAAAGGGTCGGGGGTGCCCTTACCTTTCTTAAAAAAGGTCCAGGTGCCCAAAATAATTACAACCAGTGTCAAAAAAACGACCCATTTTTTCATCAATGTTGTCTGCTCCTTATACACCCTAAACCGCATTGCTCTCAGTTTCAATGACTTGAAAAATCAGTGTTTTTCGGGCTGAGTTGCACAGACTTCAACATTCATTCATACTTGTTATAGATGGCAGCGCAGACCTTATTGCTTAATGCCTCATTTGAGCCCCTTCAAGTCGTCAGCTGGCAAAGAGCGATTCAATTACTATTTCAAGGCAAAGTCGAAGTCGTTGAAGAATCTGAGAGTGAAGTTCACTCGGTTCGTCTCACTATTCGCGTGCCTTCGGTTTTGCGCCTGATTCACTTCATTCCTCGAGTTAAAAAACGGCGAGTGATCCGCTTTTCGAGAGAAAATGTTTTCATTCGAGACGGCTATCAGTGCCAGTACTGCAGCAAACAGTTCAGCAAAACACACCTCACGCTCGACCATGTCATCCCTGTTGTTCAAGGCGGGGCTAAATCGTGGGAAAACATCGTCACTTCATGCAAGCCTTGCAATCAGAAAAAGGGAGGGCGCACACCCTCTCAAGCCCAAATGCACCTGGTGCGTAAACCGAGAGAGCCGGTATGGCTGCCTCGCACCACTCTCTCTTTGGGCATCTCATTGACTCCTGAGCGATGGAAGATTTACTTGACCCGCTCGACACCTGAAGAATAGCCTTTTTCTAGTGGAAACCATAGACTCAAAGCCCACCTCGCACCAAGACTTGATCTTGCGATACGGCAATCTCATTTATGATGTCTGCTCTCAGACACTCGAAGACTCCACTTTGACACGAAAAGCCGTCAGTGCGATTTTTAAAGTTTTACTCAAAACTCCTGAACGCCAAAGATTCACAAGCCACGAACAAGCCTGGATGTTGAATGTCTTGGTCACTCAGCTTCAACGCATCGAAAGACACCGCTCACGTTCGCACTCTCCCTTGCATTGGGTAGATCCCTCAGATGACGTTGCACTCAAAGCTCGCTATGCCTTTTCGCGGCTTCCTTTGGATGATCGTATTCTCGTCACTCTCAGTGAAAAATACCTGCTTCCCATCGATGATATTGCCAGCGCCCTCCAGTGTTCTACCGACTCACTCCAACTCAGACGCGAACAGGCTTTACGTCGAATGACTGCTGACGTTGAGCCACACCCCTTTAAAGCCAAACAATGGATCGCATCACAACCTCGCCAACTTCTTCCTGAACCCGCAGCCGAACAGGCGCACGAAAAAAAATGGGAACTCCGATTACACAAAGGTGGCCCCCTACAACAACTCGCTCAATGGAGAAGAACACCCTGGTATGTTCGAACCGGGATCGAAGGATTCGCCGTATTAGTCATGATTTTAGTCACGATCTTCGGTGTTCCCAAACTTCGAACCCTTTATGAACGATCGCTTGATCGCCGCCTTGAAGCCTATAACGTGAAAGAGCTTTCGCCCGATTTGAACCACTTTCCAGAACAGAAAAAAGTGACTGAAGAAGCTGATTCAGACTCTGACGCAGACACCCAGCCCGGTGAAGCTGCTCCACAAGCCGAGATTTTATCAAAAGGGCCGATCAAAGTTTTAGAAGGCGAGATTTGGCGGTTTTATATCAAAACTGAAAGCCCTCATGACTTGAGACCTAAAATTGCTAAAACTCTGCAAGACCTGCAACTCTCTTCTAGCCCTACTGAGTTGCGCGGACTCGAAGCTCCCGGTGGAATCCAATTCGATCTCTTGCTCCAGAAAGACCAAGTCATCACAGTCAAACAACAAATGGATAACTTCGCTCAAAATATTTTAAAAGAAATGGGAAATGAATCCTTGAGCCTGAATCAAATTTTCACCTGGTACCGAAGTCGATCGAAAAAGACAATCCCTGTTGGTAAAACACGAGTCATTATTTGGTTGTCTCAGATCTAGAGTTATTTTCTCAGGCTAAATAAATCCATATTCATTACATAGACTGTTTCGTCCGCTGCTTCTTTTAAAATGGGCTCTGCATTCTGGATAGTGGACAACAAGAGCGCTCGAATGGTTTCTGCAGCGGTTTCAGACAAACTCATAACGAGCGAATAATGTAGGTCGCCCGAGCGCTGCCTATCCAGAGACTCAATCGCGCGCATTCTCCAATTTGCGTGGTGTTTGGAAACAAGGGGTGAATCCGCCGGCAAATGAATTCGAGCGGGTCCCACCATAAACTGATCACCAGCTTGTTTAGCGAGACCAGACGACAGAAAGAAATCAAGAACTCTTCCTATAGCATCCATGGAAATTCCTAAAAATGCGCTCATTGCGCTTTTAGTTCTGAGTTCAGCAATCATCAAACACATGTGAACAGCGGTAAAATGCCAAGAGCTATAATAGGTCATTTGTTCCGCTTCACTCAGGTCTGACTTTCCGCGCACCCTTTCTTTAATTTGCTTACGGTTTTCGATAATCGTTTGAATGCGTTTTATATAAAATTGTTCTAGATTTTTAGATCCCGCTCTTCCCAAATGTAAGAGCAAGAGAAAGAACTCCTCTTCGCTCGAATCATGCTTCAAAAACTGGCAGATCCTTACCCCATGCTCCAAACTAAAATGTGCACGCCCACTCAAGACCTGAGAGATAAAGCCCTTCTGACAACGAAGGGCTTCAGCCAATCGATTTCGAGCCCCTCTTGCTGCCCCCGAAACAGGTAGAGCTGATTTCAGATACTCACGGTAGTCCATGAAATCATAAACGGATTGAGAATGAGCCTTTTCCATAGTTTATATATTACTAAACTATTAGATGCTTTATTAAGAAACTTTATAACGACATGCATTATCGACTGCGCTATAACACCTCTTGCTGCAACATAGAGAAGCAAAATAATTCTAACCATACGTAAAAATAGATAATATTTGTTGATTAAATTGATCAATAAAGATAAAAGGAGGCGTTCATGAGTAAGATGAAATATAGACTTTTAAACTCTGTTGCTGCTTTGGGAATAGCTTTCACGCTCTCTCACTCTGCTTTCGCAGGAAATGGAACGAGCGGAGGGGGTTACCGCTGTGAACTGGCGCAAAAGAAATCAGTTCTTTTGGATCTGGTCGATACCTTTCCATCAGATTTCAATACTTCTATTTCTAAGAAGGCCGCTCCGGTTGTTTTAGGAAAAGTCGGAAACATGCTGGCGTACGAAAAAAAATCTGCAGTAGATCTTACCGAGGCTTATGCTCTAGCCAAGGCTCGACTGGACCTATGGTTTACGGCGGGAAATTCAAAAACACTCATTCGGTTTTTGCGACAAGCCCTTTCGGGCATGGAATTTCGTTTCAGCAAATTCGCTGTTCCCAGAAGCGGAGAGGCTTACTCAGCGTCGGCTGAGACCCTTTCTCTATGTGAAAAAATCATTCCTGTTGTCGTTTACACTCCAGAACTGGGCGCTATTGTTTCGACAGAAGACTGGAATCTACTCGACGTGTTTAGCCAAGCGGGGCTTTTAATTCATGAAGCCATGAGACATCTCCAACTTGCATACCAAGTTATTCAGGTGAAAAACGAGAATGTCGTCAAACTCCAAAAAGTCGTGGCCAATCTCATGATCAAAAATCCAAAGCCTCAATTCTCTTTAGAAACCTCAGAATATGTGGATGGTTATATTTTAGAAGCGGCAAATAATAGAACTACAGATCCTTTAAAAGAAAGTTATGCTTACTTAGATCCGGCTAAGGGTTTATCGATGTCCAGCTTTAATGAAAATTACCTGATTGCGTATATTCAAGACAATCGGTTTGATGCCAATGGAAAGACCGACACAAAGTACGCAATCAAAAATAATATTATAAAATATACAAAAGAAAAACATAGCTACGGCTGGGATTCTTCTGGAAGATACGGAAAGAGAAGCCGTAGAGAGATGAGCGAAGACATTGACGATCAAATCAAAAATGAACCCGCTGCAGAAGCTGATGCGGAAAAAGCCATTAAAGAAATTTACTCCAAATTTGAAAATCTTTCGCAAGATCAAGAATAGTAAGAAATAGATAACATTCGTCTATGGATGGACGAAAGAGTCTTTAAGGAATCCGAATACTCTCAGGATCCGCTACAATAAAAATGTCAGTCTTAGGTGCTTCTTGAGCTTTACTCTTCTGACCCGCTTTCTCGATCGCATCTACTGCTGATTCATAAGCACTCACTGTGCGATGTCCCACATAACCTGGCATCTGCTGGTCTGTTGTCTGCATCTGCTTTTGATAACGAAATGGCTTTCCAGGAATACCCGCCGGACCTCGTTGTTCCATCTTGCCCACCACTTCCGCTTTTAAATATTCTTCACGAGAGCTGTATTTCTTATTCGGTGATTTCTGATATTCAGCGAGCGCCTTCTGATAGGCATCTGTATCGTAGCAAATCTGCCCACCACAGCTTCGATCGAGCTCAAACTCAGAAGCACTTGTGGGACTACTCGATGTCTGAGGTTTTTTCGAAAACTTTACGTAATCTGCTGGAGCAGGCTCATGCGGAATTTGCTCTACCCACTGTTGATACTGCGGGCCTGTGACTTCTGTAAGACGAGTTACTTCTTGTGCATACTCTTGCTCGACTTCTTCTAAAGTCGGGGGCGTTGTAATATAGGGTGTTCTTGAACCTGCACTTGGAGCTTGAGATTTAAATGCAGGTGAATAAGCCTGAGCTCCCAAACCTCGTTTTGCTTCTAAATTAGAAGCGGTCGATTTATTTTCAATAAGTTTAGCCCTGAGCGAAAGAAGTTGTTCTTCTTGCACGGAATTCCAGCGGTCATAGCACTCATCTTCAGTCTCTTGCGGTTGCCCGCCAGCAGCCTGAAAAAAACAAAATGATTTTAATTCTTCATTCACAGCGCTCTTCCATGCAGCTGGATTACTCTTCTGGTTCGTCGCTTTCTCTTGTTCGAGAGCGGCTCTCTGATTCTCAATATATAAAATTTGAAGCGAAAGTTCATCATTGGCTTTGTGATAGGTATCCGCAAGATTCATGCTGTTTTTTGTGTCGAGATTTTTAAGCGGAGAGTTCGCTGCCTGCGAGGGCGGCAATTGCGCTGCTGGCACTGGTGCTGTAGGTGCAGTCGCCTGCGAAGCATGGGCAGCAGTATCAATTGCCAATGCAATAGCTGCGCTGACCACGAGACGTAAAAGTAATGAAATTACAGAGCGTTTGAGCACCGAACTAAACATTGATCCTCTTCCTCTTATACGTAATAAGAGCAAGAGATGGGCCAGCTTAGAGCACCGAAAGCAGAACTAACTCAATGTAACTATTATAAAAAAATGTGTCACTGCAGACACACTCGAGCCCGAGCCCGTCAAGTCTCTATACAGATGGTGAAGAGATCCTCATCAAGCTGAAGAAGAGGTTTTACGAACGGTCGTCGACTTCTTAGCAGCCTTAGCCGATGTCGGCTCGCCTGTTTTTCCGCCGGCCTTTTTCTGACCCTTGAAAAGTTTGCGGAACTTCGAGAACGGATCTTGGGTCGCGCCTTCAGCTGCACCTTCAGCTGCTTGTTTAGCAGCATCATCAGCCTTCACTTTGCGCTTACGATCAAGCACCGGATGATCAACAAGCTCTAGGATAGCCATTTCAGCTGCATCACCACGGCGCATGTCTGACAGACGCATAATGCGCGTGTAGCCACCCGGGCGCTTTGCGTAACGCTTAGCCAATTCGTCGAAAATTTTCTCGACGACTTCTTTGTTGCGACTGCGACCGAAAGCCAATCGGCGCGCATGAAGCGTACCCGTTTTGCCTAAGGTGATCCAACGATCAACAAGACGACGGGCCTCTTTCGCTTTCTGAATCGTAGTAACGATTTGTTCAGCTTCGATTACTGAATTGGCCAAGTTACGAAACATCGCTGTTCGATGAGATGTATTCCGTCCAAATTTTCTACCGTCAACACCGTGTCTCATTTAAAACTCCATCAATCTTTCGGATCAATCTTCGAGTTCGTCGTCGCCTTCGTCACCGATTGCGTCTTCTAACTCGTCTGCTGCCTCTTGAAGGCGATTTTCATCTACATCTGTATCGGCTGGCTTAGGAGGAGTCGACGGAGCTGTAAAGCCGTCGAGCTTCATTCCAAGGCTCAAACCCATTTCAGTCAGTATTTCTTTGATCTCGTTGAGAGACTTACGACCAAAGTTCTTCGTCTTCAGCATTTCTGCTTCAGTCTTTTGAACGAGTTCGTAAATATACTTTATATTGGCATTCTGCAGACAGTTCGCTGAACGAACTGAAAGCTCGAGCTCTTCAACTGAACGGTAAAGGTTTGGGTTAAATTGCGGAGATTTTTCTTCTTTCATCTCAGCGATCGGCTCAGGCTGTTCTTCGAAGTTCAAGAAAACCGTCAGTTGGTCTTTCATGATCTTTGCTGCCAATGCTACAGCATCATCAGGCTTCACTGAACCGTCGGTCCAGATTTCCATGGTGAGCTTGTCGTAATCGGTACGTTGACCGACACGGCTTTGAGTGACTGTATAGTTCACTTTGCGAACAGGTGAGAAGAAGCTGTCGATTGGAATCCATCCAACCGGAAGTTCGTCTGACTTGTTACCATCAGCCTGGCGATAGCCACGGCCACGTTCAATCTGAATTTCTGCTTTCAATTTGCCGTTCTTGCCCACTGTTGCAACATGTTGTTCAGGATTGAGAACGCGAACTTGCTCAGGGCAAATGATATCGCTGGCTTTCACTTCAGCCGGACCGGTTTTATCGATTACAACGGTTGCTCGCTCAGAAAGAATCTGAAAGCGAACTTCTTTAAGGTTAAGAATGATTTCAGCGACGTCTTCGGTCACATCATTCAACGAGGTAAACTCGTGAACCACTCCGTCAATTTTCACTGCAGTAATCGCTGCACCTTGCAACGATGACAACAGAACTCGGCGAAGCGAGTTTCCAAGAGTGAGGCCGTAACCACGTTCAAGAGGTTTAGCAACAAACTTGCCGTAATTGATTGATAGGTTTTCTTTGTCGACGTCGAGCGCTTTCGGCTTGATCAAATCGCGCCAATTTTTTTCTAACATGAGGTGCAGTTCTCCTTGGTAATAATGCCTTTAACCTAAACGATTCTAAATTATTTCGAATATAACTCAACGACGAGACGCTCTTCCATCGGAGCAGTCACATCTTCACGCGATGGCAAATCACGGATTCGTGAGGTGCATTGTGCAGCGTCTAACTCAAGCCACTGTGGCACTTCTCGGCGTTTTACTGCTTCGAGCGCTCCACGAATTCGAGCTACTTCTTGACTCGTCTTTGTCACTTCAACAACATCACCCTTCTTCACTAAGAAAGAAGGAATGTTGACGCGTTTACCATTGATGGTCAAATGGCCATGACGAACGAGCTGACGAGCTTCGTTGCGTGAGTTCGCAAAACCAGAACGATAAGCGACGTTATCTAAACGGCGCTCAAGAAGTGAGATAAAGTTCGATCCGGTGACGCCCTTCATATTCTCAGCGTTTTCGAACGTATTTCGGAACTGTGTTTCTTGTAGTCCGTAAATACGCTTAATCTTCTGCTTCTCGCGAAGTTGAAGACCGTATTCAGAGAATTTGATTCGGCCCTGACCATGCTGGCCTGGTGGGTATCCGCGGCGTTCAAAAGCGCACTTTTCAGTGTAGCAACGATCGCCCTTTAAAAAGAGTTTCTGATTTTCGCGACGGCAAAGTCTGCAAACTGATCCACAATAACGTGCCATGACTTAGACTCTCCTTCGCTTCGGTGGCCGGCATCCGTTGTGAGGAATCGGCGTCGTGTCTTCGATGTATGAAACGCGAAGGCCGACTGATGACAAGGCACGAAGAGCTGATTCGCGGCCTGCACCTGGACCATTCACGAAAACTTGAACTGTGCGCATTCCATTTTCAACAGCCTTGCGAGCTGCATCTTCAGCAGCAACCTGCGCTGCGAACGGAGTATTTTTGCGTGAACCGCGAAAGCCTTTTGCTCCGGCGGTTGACCAAGCAATGGCATTTCCCATCGCGTCAGTGATGGTGATGATCGTGTTGTTAAAGGTCGCAAGCACATGAACTTTGCCATTGGCTACGTTCTTCTTGCCGCGCTTTACAGGCGTACCAGGAATAGGAGCAGCTCCTGCTCCTGCGGCCGCACCGGCTACCACTGCTGCTGGGGCTGCCTTCGAAGCTTCTGCTCCCTCGGCTGCAACCTGCTGCGTTGCTAATTCTTTTTTGTCGTCCTTTTTGTCAGCCATATGAACTGCTTTGCTCCTTAAAAAAACTATTCTCGAAAATTACTTCAATGCCTTAACTGATTTTTTACCTGCAATTGCGACTGCTGGACCCTTACGAGTACGAGCATTCGAATGCGTACGCTGACCATGTACTGGCAAGCCCTTACGATGACGGCTGCCGCGATAACAACCGAGGTCAACAAGACGCTTGATGTTCAGAGAAACTTCACGGCGAAGATCGCCTTCGACTTTTTTAGAACGATCGATGATTTCACGAATGCGTGAAACTTCAACTTCGTCGAGCTGATCAGATTTTTTATCGATCGAAATTCCCGCCTCAGTTAGAATACTTCGTGAGGTCGCTTTTCCAATTCCGTAGATATAAGTGAGCGCAATTTCCATGCGCTTGTTTCGTGGAAGGTCAACACCTGCAATTCGCGCCACGTTTATTATCCTTTCTCTGTGTACTCTGGAACTTCTTCCGAAATCCCGCCCAAAAAACGCTTCTTTTCCGTCTTTTCAAAACTTTCAGTCGAACCCTCACGAATTCGCGGCAAAAAATTTATGAACCATGTCAAGTACTTCAAATCCCAGGTCAATTCAAGCTTGAACTCACTGGAAAATGAGGCCTTTTTACCCCTGCCGTTGCTTGTGTCTAGGGTTCTCACAAATCACTCGGAGAACACCCTTTCGTCGCAGCACTTTGCAGTTTTTACAAATTTTTCTCACTGATGCCCGGACTTTCATGACTCAACCCTTTCAAACTTTAAAGAAGGCTCAACCTAACCGCTTTCTTTGAGTTTTTCACTAAAATTGGCACCCCTATTTTGCTTATTTAGCACGGTAGGTAATACGCCCTCGAGTGAGGTCATAGGGGGAGAGCTCAACGGTGACCTTATCCCCAGGTATGATTTTGATGTAAAACATCCTCATTTTGCCTGAGATATGGGCTAAAACCTCATGCCCATTGTCTAATTTGACTCGAAACATCGCGTTCGGTAGAGGCTCCAAAACAGTGCCGTCCACCTGAATTGCCTCTTCTTTGCTCATCCTCACAAGCCCTTGTTATTTGACTAACCTAATCAACAATTAATGTTAGGATCTCCGGTCCTTTGGAAGTAATCGCCACCGTATGCTCGAAATGAGCAGATAACGACTTATCCTTCGTTACGGCCGTCCAACCATCACTCAATACCTTCACTTCGGGACCGCCCATGTTGACCATAGGCTCAATGGCTAAGACCATACCGACTTGAAGGGGGATCCCCTTACCCTTAGCACCATAATTCGGCACCTGGGGCTCCTCGTGCAAAGCTCGACCGATTCCATGACCGACGAATTCCCTTACCACGCTAAATCCGAGCGGCTCAACAAAATTTTGGACCGCAAGGCCAATGTCGAAAACCTTGTTACCTAAGACGCACTGCTCGATACCTTTAAAAAGACTTTTTTCGGTCGCGACGACCAGTTTTCGTGTTGCAGCAGGAATTTCTCCGACCGCGACTGTACGAG
>Ga0206960_1025_pt2 | contig 40026 bp, 36 predicted proteins | sample Alteio_BWOrgHeat_29_FD_153255 | JGI IMG/M metagenome (GOLD analysis project Ga0206960, IMG submission 153255) | Enriched cells from forest soil in Barre Woods Harvard Forest LTER site, Petersham, Massachusetts, United States -... | ecosystem: Environmental > Terrestrial > Soil > Temperate forest >... | reverse complement strand
GGCCCCGACGAACCAATCGTCCCAGACCAATTCAGAAGCGGCCGCCACTACCACGACAACTGTTTCGGAAGCGACGACAACTGCGACAAACACAACCGAGGCTGCTGCCACAACGAATGCCACGACAGCCGTCTCCTCCAACGAAACGAACGCTCCAGCGGTCGCAGAACCCGCGGTCCCGGCGATGGTCGATCTGCAACGCAAGCTCGCCGATGAAATCCTGGCGAAATTGGATGCCGGCGACAGTTTCGAAAGCATGGCCAAGGTCTACTCCGAAGGCAAGGAAGCGAAGGAAGGCGGCGACTGGGGCTGGATTGGCAAGGATGTCCTGCGCAAGGAACTCAACGAAATCGCCTTCTCGCTGAAAGCCGGCCAGCACAGCCGCGTCATCGAGACGGCGGAAGGCTACTACATTCTCCACGTGGAAGACGTGAAGCCGGCGCACACGGTCGCACTGGCCGAGGTGCGCGACGATATCGAGAAGATTCTTCTCCAACAACAACGGGCCAAGATGCAGGAGGACTGGGTCAAAGACCTCCGCGCCAAGGCCTATATCCACCTTTTCTAAGCAAATGCCAAATCGCCCCCGCATTGGGATCACGCTGGGCGACCCCGCGGGTATCGGACCGGAGGTCGTCGCCAAGGCGTTGAAATCCGGCCGGCTCAATCGCCGTTTCGATTACGTAATCATCGGCAACCCCCGTACAAAACGTCGCGCCGATGCCGTCGACTGGGTTGTCGAAGGCGCGAAACGTTGCCTCGCCGGCGATCTCGTCGCGCTGGCAACCGCGCCCATCACCAAGGAGCTTCTGCACCGTGCCGGCTATCCGTTTACCGGTCAGACAGAACTTCTGGCAGATCTTTCACGCACCAAGCGCTTTGCCATGATGCTTGCTGGCGGCCCCTTGCGCGTGGCGCTCGTAACCACGCACGCGCCGCTGCGCGACGTCGCGAAGCTCATTACTGGACGCAAGATCGTGGAAGTGATCGAACTCTCGGACCAGGTCTGCCACCGCTTCGGAATCCGTCGTCCGCGAATCGCTGTCGCGGGACTCAATCCCCACGCCGGTGAAGGCGGCCTACTCGGTAACGAGGAGCGCCGCATCATCGGCCCGGCAGTGAAACGCGCCGCGCGCCGCGGTATCACCGTCAGCGGACCCTATTCGGCCGACACGCTTTTCTATCGCGCCGCGCACGGAGAGTTCGACGCCATCGTGGCCATGTATCATGATCAGGGTCTCGCGCCTTTCAAATTGATCGCGTTCGACAACGGTGTGAATCTCACGCTCGGGCTGCCGTTCATCCGCATGTCGCCCGACCACGGCACCGCGCCCGACATCGCCGGCAAGGGTATCGCCCGCCCCGACGGGATGATCGCCGCGATCAACATGGCGGCGCAGTTGGCGACCACCAAATGACGCTCACGCAAGTCCGTCAACTCCTCGCCGAATTCGACATCCGTCCAAGCAAGGCGCTCGGCCAGAACTTTCTCATCGACGGCAACATTTTGCGGATTCTTATCGAACAGGCGGACCTTCGCGGCGATGAAACCGTGTTGGAGATCGGACCGGGCTTGGGAGCGTTGACCGTCGAATTGGTCGCGCGCGCCCGGCGGGTCGTCGCCATTGAAAAAGACCGACGGCTCTGCCAGTACCTGCGCGATCACGTGAACGGCGTGGAATTGATCGAAGGCGACGCCGTGGAAGTGTTGGGGCAACCGGACTTCACTATCACCGCGCCCTACAAGGTCGTTTCCAACCTGCCGTACAGCATCTCCACACCGATTCTCGAACGGCTCGTCGAGCGCGCCGACCAACCGCGCGCGATGGTTCTCACACTCCAGCGCGAAGTCGCGAACCGTCTCGCCGCGACGCCGCGTCACAAGGACTACGGCGCGCTGACGGTGTTCACCCAGCTTTGGTATCACGTCACGATCGCACACGTCATCTCACCGGGATGCTTCTACCCGGCCCCGCACGTGGACAGTGCCATTGTGGTCCTGGAGCGGCGCGACCCGCGCGTGAAACTCCTGCCTGGCGCGCCCTTTCATCATGTAGTGCGCGCGGGATTCGGTCAGCGTCGCAAGATGCTGCATAAGTTGATCGCGAAGTTTGGCGACGTGGACGCAGCGTTTGTCGCCGCTTCTGTGTCCGCCACTGCACGCGCGGAGGAATTGGCCATCGACCAATGGATCACGCTCGCGAACTCATTGCGTTCAAAAAACTGACGGACACCGAATCAGTTTTCGACGCTGGCGTGCGGAACGGGCGTGGGCGTGATGGACTGTGAGCGCGGCGCGAGCTTGAGTTTATTCTTGGCCGCCTTGCCTTCTTTGGTCTTCGACCAGCGCTTGGCGACGTATTCCAAAATCTTGCGGCCGAACTTCTGCTCTTCCCCCGTACCTTCGCTAAAGTGGAACCCGATGTAGCCCAGGTCGGCCGCCTCCAGCGCCTTCTCTTTCTTCAATCGATCAAACAACTTGAAACCCTTGTCCGCCAGCAGCGCTTGGAATCCGCGCAGTGACTGGTCTTCCGCCCGCAGATGCGGCGTCAGGTCTTTCGCGGACTGCTTGACGTTGCAGACGCTGAGTTCAAAACGCAATTCCATGTCGGAGCCCTCGGACCGCGCCACCTGTTTCAGGCAATCCACGGCCTTGGCCCATTTCCGCGCCTTCTTGTATTTCAAGCCGACCTCGCGATAGACGCTGTCCGCCAGCTTCGGGTCGATGTTGCGCAGGAAATAAAGCAACGTCTCATACCGTTGATCGCCGCCCTCGAGGGCGCGCGCAGCCAACGCCGCAAATTTCTTGAGTGTCTTCCGGTCCACCGACGGACCATGCGGCTTGAGGATCTTGGCCAACCGCCAGGCGGGCTCAGACTTGCGTTCACGGGCCAGCGCGGCGAGCAACAACTTGGTCGCGCCTTTGTGCCGCGCCAGCGCGCCTGCGGCAATTTCGCTGACCTGCGGGTCCGGGTGCCCGAGCAAGGTCATCATTAACCGGTTCGTGGCCGCATTGTCGTTCGTCGCCAGCTTGCGCGTGGCAAATGCGCGGACGCTTGGGTGTTTGCTCTTGAGCAACTTGCGCCACTGTCCATCGTAGGATTTGCCGAGTGGCAACTTCTCAATGATGTCCAGCGCGTTTTGGACGATGTTTTGGTAATCAGGTTCGCCAAGGTACTTGAGCATCTCGCGGGCAATTTGGTTGACCGCCGCGCCGGTATACTGCAACCCCTTGAGACCAATGAGCGCGTTGCGGCGGATGTAACCAAGATTCCTCGACGTGCTGTATTTCAATAAAATCTTCCGGGCATCCGGTGCGCCGATGTACCCGATCAACAAGAGGCAGGAAGTCAGCACCCGATCATTCTTTTTCACCGCCGACGTGGTCATGAACTTGGCGACCTGCTTGTGCAGCGCTAACTGGTCTTTCGGCGACGCGTCGACGATATGGCGACGAACCGCCTGGCAGGCTTCCTTGACCAGTTCAAAATCAGGGTCGAACAACGCGTCGAGAATCAACTGCATCGCGTCGCGGTTGTGGATGCGCGCCAGAATATCGATCAGCACCCGCTTCTGTTGCGGATTGGCCTTGGTAAATTGCGTGCGCAGGCTGGCGACGTTATCCCCGCCCGTCCGCGCAATGATCGCCGCGGCGCGCAACTTGGTTTCGGTCTCCGGCGCCTCCAGCAATGGCAGCACATACGGGACAACGGCGCGCGAATCCAGCGCCTCAAACGCTTCCAGCACATAGCGCGTCAGCAGTTGGTTCGCGTCCTTCAAACTCGCGCCCAGCGCCTTGATGACCGCATCCTGCTTCGGTCGCAGTTCGGCGATAACCATCGCCGCCGCGCACCGCCGCATCCCGTCCGGGCTCTGGAGCATGCCGCAAATGGTCTGGAGGGTTTTGTCCATAACGGGGCGATACGGTAACAGAACGTCCGCGCACTTGCAATGCGAGCGCGTTTCTAATACTCTCCTTTTAATGATATGGCGTTTTGAACGCGTAAGTAGCTGCAGGCTAGCCTCTTGCAAGGATAATAACCCATGAAGTCCCACTCCTTCGAACGCCTTCAGCAGATTTATTCGCAACCTTTCTTCGACCTGATCCAGCAATCCAGGGCCGTTTATTTGAAGAATTGGCCCAATAATGAGGTCCAACTTTGCACCCTTTTGAGCATCAAAACCGGCGGTTGTAGCGAAGATTGCGCTTATTGTTCGCAGAGCGCGCGTTATGACACCGGTTTGGAGACCGAACGTCTCCTCTCCACCGCCGAAGTGCTGGAAGTCGCCCGCCGCGCGAAGTCCAACGGCTCGACCCGCTTCTGCATGGGCGCGGCATGGAAGGGTGTCCACGAAGGGACAAAGGCTTTCGATTCCGTGTTGGAGACCGTGCGCGAGGTCAGCAAGTTGGGGATGGAAGTCTGCGTCACGCTCGGCCAACTCACCGACGGCGCCGCGGAACAATTGAAGGAAGCGGGCGTCACCGCCTACAACCACAACCTCGACACCAGCCCCGAGTTCTATCCGCAGATCGTGACCACGCATACTTTCCAGGATCGCCTCGACACCATCCGCGCCGTGCAAACCGCCGGCATGTCCGTCTGCTGCGGCGGCATCATCGGCATGGGCGAAACCGTCACCGACCGCCTCCGCATGCTGGAAGTGCTCGCGAATTTCGATCCGCCACCCGAAAGTGTCCCGATCAATTGCCTGATGGCGATGCCCGGCACGCCGCTGGAAAATCAACCATCCGTGGACATCTTCGAACTGGTGCGCCTCATCGCGACAACACGCATTGCGTTGCCGCAAGCAAAGGTGCGCCTGTCCGCCGGCCGCTCCCGCCTCTCGCGCGAAGCCCAGGCCCTCTGCTTCTTCGCCGGCGCCAACTCCATTTTCTACGGCAACAAACTCCTCACGGCCCAAAACCCCGAGACCGACGCCGACCACGAGCTGCTCCGAGACTTGGGTCTGGTCCCGCAGCCCCCGTTTTCTGAATCCATGGCCGTAATCCCCGAAAAGGCGTTGTCCTGATTCGGCAGATCCTCCCCGGCCAAATTCCGCTACTCGTTCACACAAGTATCTGCAAATAGGTTGGTTAACTGGGGGGTTCGTTTCGCAGAAAGCATGTTTCTCGCAGCCCCTCATTCCCACAACACCGCTTAGACGAACCGCGCCTGTAGCCGCCCTTGTTAAGCGCGGTCCCGGACAAAGCATAGCCTGATTGTAACGGCGCTTCTGTAAAGCGCCGTTCTGCCCACAGTCTGATTTGTAGGGCAAGCGCTCTGCTTGCCACCGTGTCTGCGCGCAGTTCACGCGCCAATGTTACCTCAACATTCAAAAACATGTCCGTGCACTTTGGAAGCTTTGGAAGGTTTGGAAACTTTTCTATCGGAGGCTCGCAAACATTGGGCACTTGACGTGAGACAATGAAAAAGCGATGGAAGAGAGTGGAGCTTTAAGCTCCCGTGTCACTTCTTTGGAATATATTTCTGCACAACTTCCCAATCCGGATAGTTCATTCTTCCCAGCCGCCGCTGATCGACCCCGAGTTCCTCCAACATTTTATCGAGGGCGGCCCGGGCCTTCCACTGCGCGGCTTTGTCAGGTGAAGTCACGCGAAGGTGATTCAAGAGATTCCATGCTTGCTTGTAATCTTGCGGAACACCTTCTCCCCGCCAGTACATCACGGCCAGATCCAGTTGGGCCCGGGGTTCTCCTTGGTCGGCAGCCAATCGATACCACTTGACCGCTTCTTCTTTATTCGTCGGGACACCAATTCCATCGTCGTACATCACCGCCAGATTGAGTTGCGACATAGCCTGCCCTTGTTCGGCTGCCTTCCGATACCAGGAAATCGCGGTTTGGAAGTTCGTCTCGACGCCCTGGCCGTATTGATAGAACCAGCCGAGTGTTCCTTGCGCCAGGGCATTCCCATGGTCGGCGGCTTCTTTGTACCACTTTAGCGCTTCGCTGAAATCCTTTGGAACGCCCTGCCCCGTTTCGTACATTCTTGCCAGCTTTACCTGGGCCTGGAGATCTCCTTGTTCCGCAAGTTGCCGAACTTCTTCAGCCTGTTTTGAGGTCGCCGCGAAAAGGCTCAACGTAATCATCAAGGCCGCAACGAGGTATAAAGCCTTTCTCATAGCTCTCGTAAGTATCGTGCCACGCCGTGATTTTGCCCAATTACAGGTTCGTCATCAACCAATATTGTCCGTGTCATTACTTTCGCGTCTTCGTGGTGAACAAGGCGCTCCAACCTCCTTATCTCCAAAAACTCAGCCTTGCTTCCGCCCGCCCAAATCACTATAATACGCCCCGTTCGTTCCGGCGTCAGCGGTCGGAGTGTAGGCCATGACTCTCGAGGAACTCAGACTTCTACGGGTGGTGCAAGGTGTCCTGGTGCGCAACTACGTCGACACCCAGAAGCTCGATGTGCAAGTCATCGGTTCCTCCGTCTACATCGAGGGTGAACTCCACATTTTCGACTACCATCCCGGCAAAAGGAATAGCGATGAGAAAGCCGAGAAGGACCTGGGTATGAAACGGACCCTCCTCCACATCGAACAACAGATCCGCTGCCTCGGCGAGGTCACGCACCTGCAGATGAAACTACGAAATTGGGAACGTCGCGGCATGCAGTGGGTGGCCAAGCACGAAACTCTCGGCTGACTCAGTGGGTTGCGTTCCCGCCACTCGCGTTCGCGCCAAATCCTTCCACCGCGAACCATTCCGTGGGCAGTTGAGTGCCGTAGTCGCCTTCATACACTTCCAGGCGTGATTTCTGTTGGTTCGGCAACGATTGGCCCGGCGGCAAAATCGCTGCCTCCAACCCACGCGGTACCCACGCCTCGCCAATCTTCTTGAAACTGGTGACCGCAAAACGTCGCACCAAATTCCCGTCCTTATCAAACGCTTCCGCCCGCAGCAACGCGTAGTACTCCTTGTCGATCCAGATCTTCACGCGCGCGTACGGCTCGCCTTCCGCCGCGATCTCAATCGCAAAACAATCCCGACCCCGCACCCGATCGTCGGGATCGATCATTTTCGGGTTCGGCCATCTCAAAAACGGCAGCGCCAGGTCATAATACGAAAATTCCGACCCGAGCAGCTTCTCCGTCCGGCGCGCACCGGTCAGTTCGCCGACACCCTTCAGATAAAAACCCGGTTCACCCTTCACGGGCTGCACGACCAGCGCGTGGGTTTGCCCTCCGTGATAAATGGTGCGTGTCTCCGTCGGCGTGTTCTTCACGAGGATCTCCACCATCACGGGATCGTCCTGGCCCACAAACAACCGCGCCTTCAACGAAAAATCCTTTGTCGGACGATTCGCCAGCACCTTGGCGAGGATCACCCGCGCATCCTGGTTCGTCGACACAGGGTCGGCGTATGCCTGATAGGACAGCAAACAGGTCAACACAAAGGCAGTGTAAACTCGGTAATGTCCGAATTTGGAGGGCCATGCTCCGTCGTGGCCGCGTTGAGCGAACGGACGCGACGAAGCGCGTCCCTCAGAGCGGCGAATTTGGAAATTGTCGAAAACTCTCATTCTACCCCGGTTGTAGCGGAAAACGCTTGCGGGGACAAGCGTGCATCGTTAGCCTTGACAGCGTGAAGCCTCTCGATGGTATCCGGGTCGTCGATCTTTCGCGCATTTTGGCGGGGCCTTATTGCTCGATGCTCCTCAGCGATTTCGGGGCGGAGATCATCAAGATCGAAAACCCCGACAAGGGCGACGACACGCGCGCCTACGGACCGCCGTTCCTCGAAGGCGAGAGCGTGTACTTCCTCAGCATCAATCGCGGCAAAAAATCGCTGACGCTCAACCTCAAGACACCGGAGGCCCGCGAGATTCTCAAAAAACTCATCCAACAGTCGGACGTCCTCCTTGAAAACTTTCGCCGCGATTACCTGCAAAGCATCGGCTTCGGTTACGACGAGGTCGTGAAACTGAACCCGAAAATCATCTACGCCTCTGTGACCGGCTACGGCCATACGGGTCCGTGGGCGGATCGACCCGGCTACGATCTGGCCGTACAAGGCCAAAGCGGCATCATGAGTCTCACGGGCGACCCGAACGGCGAACCCTACAAAACCGGCACGTCGCTGGCCGACATTACCGCCGGCATTTACGCGACGCTCGGCATTCTCCTCGCCTTGCAAGCTCGTCATCGCACCGGTCAGGGACAAAAAGTCGATGTGTCGTTGCTCGATGGACAAATCTCATTTCTCACCTACCAAGCCGGCATTTACTTCGGCACGGGCAAGTCGCCGACGCGCAAGAAGAACCAGCACCCCACCATCGTGCCCTACGAAACGTTCAAAGCCAGCGATCGCTGGTTCAACCTCGCCGCCGGCAACGACCGCCTCTGGCAACAGTTTTGCGATTTGATTGGTCGGCCCGACCTGAAGACGCACGAGAAATTCGCCACCAATCCGAAGCGTGTCCAGAACCACGACGAGCTGCACCCGGTCTTGGAAAAGATTTTTGCCGCGAAAACCGCCGACGAATGGCTCGCTTTGCTCGAAAAAGGCGGCATCCCCTGCGGCCCGATCTATTCCGTCGCCGAAGTGCTCGAGCACCCGCAAGTGCGCGCCCGTGAAATGGTCGTCGAGCGTCCGCACCCGAAGCTCAAGTCCGTAAAAATGACCGGCGTGCCTGTTAAATTGTCGGGAACTCCTGGTAACGCAGGCGATGCGCCGCCAATGCTCGGTCAGCACACGCAAGAAGTGTTGCGCGACCTGGGCTACAAGGACGCCGACATCGACCATTTGAAAAAAGCAGGCGCTATATGATCCAGGGCATCGACCACATCGGCATTGCTGTGAAGAGCATCGACGAGGCGAAGAAATTCTGGGTCGATACTCTCGGCCTGAAATTCTCGCACATCGAGGAAGTCCCCGAACAAAAAGTCCGCGTCGCCATGCTCAAAGCCGGTGAAATGACCATTGAATTGCTCGAACCCACCTCGCTCGACAGCCCCATCCAACGTTTCATCGAAAAGCGCGGCGAAGGCATCCATCACCTGACCCTCGCAACCGACGATCTTATCGAGCAATTGAAAACACTGAAGTCCGCCAGCGTCAATCTCATTGATGAAAAGCCGCGCACCGGCGCCGGCGGCGCCCAAATCGCTTTCCTCCACCCCAAATCCGCCCACGGCGTGCTTATCGAACTCTGTGAACCGCATGACTGAGCCACTCTTTATCTTGTGTCATTCTGAGCAAAGCGAAGAATCTTGGTGGATTCCAGGCAGACCCTTCGCTTCGCTCAGGTTGACGAAACAAAGGAGAGACTGAAGTCGTGAAGCCCGAGATCGAACAGCCCGGCAAATTTCCCTTTACGCGTGGCATTCACGCGACGATGTATCGCGGAAAACTGTGGACGATGCGCCAGTACGCCGGCTTCGGAACGGCGAAAGAGACCAACAAGCGCTACCGCTACCTCCTCGGCCAGGGCCAAACCGGTCTCTCAATGGCGTTCGATTTGCCGACGCAAATCGGGTACGACAGCGATGATTCGATGGCCCTGGGTGAAGTCGGCCGGGTCGGCGTCGCGATCTCTTCACTCGCTGACATGGAACAGGTTTTTACCGGCATCCCGCTCGACAAGGTCAGCACGTCGATGACGATCAACGCGACCGCCGGCATCCTCTTGGCCCTCTACCTCGCCGTGGCCGAGAAACAAAACGTCCCGTGGTCCAAAGTCTCGGGCACGGTGCAGAATGACATCCTCAAGGAATACATCGCGCGTGGCACGTACATCTTTCCCCCAAAACCTTCCCTGCGCCTCATCGCCGACATTGTGGAATTCTGCGCGAAGGAAGTCCCCGGCTGGAACACGATCAGCGTCGGTGGCTACCACATGCGCGAAGCCGGCTGCACTGCCGCCCAGGAAATCGCTTTCACCCTGGCCGATGGCATCACCTACGTGCAAACCTGTGTCGAGCGCGGCCTGAACGTCGACGACTTCGCCCCGCGCCTCGCCTTCTTCTTCAATTGCCACAGCAATTTCTTCGAGGAGATCGCCAAGTTCCGCGCCGCGCGCCGGCTCTGGGCGCACATCATGCGCGACCGCTTCGGCGCAAAGAACGAACGCTCGATGATGTTGCGTTTCCATACGCAAACCGCCGGCTCGACGCTCACCGCACAGCAACCCGACAACAACGTCGTCCGCACCACCCTCGAAGCGCTCGCCGCCGTGCTCGGTGGTACGCAAAGTCTCCACACCAACGCCAAAGATGAAGCGATCGCCCTGCCGACCGAGGAGTCCGCATTGCTCGCACTGCGCACGCAACAGATTATCGCCTACGAGTCGGGTGTAACCGCTGAACCCGACCCGCTCGGTGGCAGTCCGTACATCGAGTCGCTCACCGACCAGCTCGCCCAGCAGGCCCGCGAGTACCTGAACAAGATCGACAACCTGGGCGGGATGCTCAAGGCCATCGAGAGCGGTTATGTGTACAAGGAAATCTATCACGCCGCCTACGAACACCAGAAAGCCGTCGAGCGCAAAGAGAAGATCATCGTCGGCGTCAATGAATGTGTCAGCGACAAGAAGTTGAAGATCCAAATGCAAAAAATCGACCCGCAATTGGAACCGCGTCGCCGTCACGACCTCGCTGCGCTCCGCAAGAAACGCAACGCCGCCAAAGTGACAAGGTGTCTCGCAACTTTGGAGAAAGCCGCCCAAGGCACTGAAAACCTGATGCCCATCATCGTTGACTGCGTCCGCAATTACGTCACCGTCGGCGAAATCTGCAAAGTCTTGCGTGGAACCTTCGGCGAGCATCGGGCGAACCATTCAATATGAGCCGCCCCATAAAAGTTCTGATCGCCAAAGCCGGCCTCGACGGCCACGAGCGCGGCGCACTCGTCGTCGCCATGGGTCTGCGCGATGCGGGAATGGAAGTCGTTTACACCGGCATTCGCAACACACCCGAGCAAATCGTTGCCGCGGCGATCCATGAAGACGTCGACGTGATTGGCTTGAGCTCACTCTCCGGCGGACACATGGCGCAATTCACGCGTGTAATGGACTTGCTGAAAAAAGAACAAATCAAGGGCGTGCTGGTTTTTGCCGGCGGCATCATTCCCGACGATGACGTGAAGAAGCTCAAGAAGCTCGGGATCAAGGAAGTCTTTGGCCCGGGCAGTACCATCGCGAGCATTGCGGAATTCATCACCAAGAGCCGCCGATGAAGATGCACAGCAAGGAACTCACCAAGCTCGTTACTCGCCTCGAAAGTGGCGAACCATTTCCGACGGACCTCTACCGCCGCACCGGCAACGCGCGCATCCTCGGCATCACCGGCCCTCCCGGCGTTGGCAAAAGTTCACTCATCGACCGCCTCATCGACAATCTGCGCCGCCAGCACAAGACCATCGCCGTCATCGCGATTGATCCAACCAGCCCAATCTCCGGCGGCGCCCTACTCGGTGACCGTCTGCGCATGCAGCGGCACAGTGAAGACGAAGGCGTCTTCATCCGCAGCCTCGCCACGCGCCACCATCACGGCGGCGTGACCGACTCGACGCCGCAGATCATCCATGCGCTGGACGCAGCGGGCTTCGACATCGTAATCGTGGAAACCGTCGGTACCGGCCAGGATGAAGTAGAGGTTGCGGAAGTTGCGGACACGGTCGTCGTCGTGTTGATGCCCGAGTTGGGCGATGAGATCCAGCGCGCGAAATCCGGTTTGATGGAAATCGCTGATATCCTCGTCATCAATAAAGCCGACCTCTTCAATGCCCGTCCATCTTCGGGCGCCCCCCAATACACCGCCCTCAAATGGGAGCGTCCGACGATTCACACGTCCGCCAAGAGCGGCGAAGGAATCACAACCCTTTGTGGTGCGATGGATGTCCACCACGCATATCTTGTGCATTCGAAGGAATTGGCCAAAAGGCGCGCGCGCGCCGTCCGCGCCGAGGTGACTCGACTGTTGCAATCACGCATTTCCGCCTCTATACTTCGCGCACTGGAAGGGCCACAGGCGCAAACCATTCTGACCGAAGTCGCCAAGAGAAAACTTGACCCGCAAGACGCCGTTGAAAAACTGACCAAAGAGATTTTGGGGAGCAACCAGAGGAGTTCCAAACATGTCGCCACAAGTACTCGCCGACAAACCGCAAAGCGCCGCAAAACCCGCCGCTGAGACGCGCCGTTATAAGAATTTCATCAACGGGCAGTGGGTGGATTCATCCTCGGGCAAGTCCACTCCCAATATCAACCCCGCCAACACCGACGACATCATCGGCCACGCGCCACAATCGACCCGCGAAGAAGCGCAAGCCGCGATTGCCGCCGCGCAAACCGCGTTTCCGGGCTGGCGCAACACGCCGGCACCCGCGCGCGGACGTATCCTTGCGAAAGCCGTGCAACTTACCTATGAGCGCAAAGAAGAAATCGCCCGCACGATGACCCGCGAAGAAGGCAAGACCCTCAGCGAAGCACGCGGCGAAGTTCAAAAGGGCATCAACCTGCTCGAATACTACGCGGGCCAATCTTTCCGTATCGAAGGCCGCACTTCTCCAAGCGAAATGCCCAGCACGTTCGTCTACACCGTTCGCCAACCGCTCGGCGTAGTGAGCTGCGTCACTCCTTGGAATTTCCCCTTCTGCATTCCCGTATGGAAAACCGCACCCGCGTTGGTTTCCGGCAACACAGTGGTCTTCAAGGCCGCCAGCAACACCCCCGGCTGCGCCGAACTGCTCGCAAAAATTTATGAAGATGCTGGCCTGCCCAAAGGCGTGCTGAATCTCGTCTACGGCGGGGGTGGCACCATCGGCGATGAGTTCGTCAACAACAAGACCGTTCGCGCGGTCTCGTTTACCGGCTCCTGCGAGACCGGCGGACAAGTCGCCAAGCAAGCCGCCGCGCATTTGGCGAAGGTCACGTGCGAAATGGGCGGCAAGAATCCATTGGTCGTGATGGACGACGCCGACATTGACCTCGCCGTGGAAGGTTGCGCGCAGGGCGCTTTCGGTTCGACCGGTCAACGCTGCACCGCAACCAGTCGCCTGATTCTGCACAAGGCCATTGCTGACAAGTTCCTCGAAAAACTCGTGGACCGCGTGAAGAAGATCAAAGTCGGTGACGGCATGGAAGACGGCGTCAACATGGGCCCGGCCGTCGACAAGGCGCAGTACGAGACTGATCTTCGCTACATTGAGATCGCCAAGAAGGAAGGCAACAAGTGCCTCATTGGCGCCAACGCGCTTACGGAGGGCAAACTCGGCAAAGGCTATTTCGTCGCGCCGACCATATTCGACGATGTGAAACCTACTGACACGTTGGCACAGGAAGAAGTCTTCGGCCCGGTGCTCGCCGCGTTTCGCGTGAGCGACTTCGAAGAAGCGATGGCCATCGCCAACAACGTGCAATTCGGGCTGACCTGCGCGATTTACACGAGCGACGCAAACCTCGTGATGCGGTTCACCGATCGCATCGAGGCCGGCATGGTCCACATCAACTCGCCCACCGTCGGTGGCGAAGCGCAGCTGCCGTTCGGCGGATTCAAGGCGACCGGCTACGGCAGCCGCGAGATGAGCGACGAAGGCATGAATTTCTTCACCCAACTCAAGACCGTGTTCTACGATTACACGGGCGTGAAGCGTCAAACGAACATTTACTAGGAGAGCAACATGGCACGCATCGTACGCGGCGGACTAATCCAGGCAAGCAACCCCGAGCCGGGCACGTCGTCCGTCAAGAAGATCAAGCAGGCGATGATCGAGAAGCATATCAAGCTGATCGAACAGGCTGCGAAAAAAGGCGTGCAGGTGCTCTGCATGCAGGAGATTTTCTACGGCCCCTACTTCTGCTGCGAACAGGAGATCAAGTGGTACGAGTCGACTGAACGTGTGCCGGACGGTCCGACGATCAAGTTGATGCAGCGGCTGGCGAAAAAGCACGGAATGGTGCTCGTCGTCCCCGTGTACGAGGAAGAAGCCACAGGCACGTACTACAACACCGCCGCCGTCATCGACGCCGATGGCAAGTACCTCGGCAAATACCGCAAGAACCACATCCCCCACTGCCAACCCGGCTTCTGGGAGAAGTTCTATTTCAAGCCCGGCAACCTTGGCTATCCTGTGTTCGAGACCGCCGTCGGCAAAATTGGCGTCTATATATGTTACGACCGCCATTTCCCCGAGGGCTGGCGCTTGCTCGGCCTCAACGGCGCCGAGATCGTTTTCAATCCCAGCGCCACGGTCGCGGGCCTCAGCGAATACTTGTGGAAACTCGAACAGCCTGCCGCGGCTGTCGCCAACATCTTCTACGTGGGCGCGATCAACCGCGTCGGTACCGAGAAGCCCTGGGATTTCGGTGAATTTTACGGACAAAGCTATTTCGCCAATCCGCGCGGCAAGATTATCGAGCAAGGCCCGCGCGAGAAGGACGCCATTGTTGTCGCCGACCTGAACATGGACGTGATTCGCGAAGTCCGCAACGTCTGGCAGTTCTATCGCGACCGCCGTCCCGAGACCTACAAGGAAATGACCGAATTGCTCCCGTAGCCTGATGAACGTGCCCATCCAGGAACTCGAAGGCGTTCGCATCACGAACGGCATCCACGAGGTCACCGACAATATCTCGCATTCGCCGTACTGGAATGAGGATATTGCCCCGACGCTGGTGAAAGACCGCAAGTGGGGCATGAAGGACATCGCGGCGCTGTGGATTTCGATGTCCGCGTGCATCCCCACCTACATGCTCGCGTCGTCGTTGATCTCCGAAGGCATGAATTGGTACCAGGCCGTCTTCACGATCTTCTTCGGCAACGCCATCGTGTTGATTCCCATGATTCTCAACGCGCATGCGGGCACGAAATACGGCATCCCTTTCCCCGTGTACTGCCGCGCGTCCTTTGGCATTCGCGGCGCGAACATCCCCGCGCTGCTGCGCGCCTTCGTCGCGTGCGGCTGGTTCGGCATCCAGACATGGATCGGCGGCTGGGCGATTTACAAAATCATCACCATCTATGTGCCCGCGTGGGATTCACTGCCAAACTGGTGGGGCGGCATCAACATCGCGCAATTCGGCTGCTTCATGTTTTTCTGGGGCATCAACATGTTCGTCATTTATAAGGGCATCGAATCGATCCGCATCCTCCTCGACATCAAGGCGCCGCTGCTGATCCTCCTTGGATTGGCCTTGCTCGCGTGGGCCTATCGCGCTGCGGGCGGTTTCGGACCAATGCTGTCACAACCCTCGGCGTTCGTCCCGGGTGGCCCCAAAGCCGGGCAATTCTGGCTGGTGTTTCTCCCCGCGCTGACCGGCATGATCGGCTATTGGGCCACATTATCGCTGAACATCCCCGACTTCACCCGTTACTCGCGCACGCAGCGCGATCAGGTCATCGGCCAGGCGATTGGTTTGCCGGCAACGATGGCGTTGTATTCTTTCATCGGCGTGGCCGTCACCTCGGCCACCATCGTGATCTATGGCTCAACCATTTGGGATCCCGTCGTATTGATCACCAAGTTCAAAAATCCCGCAGTGCTCGGCATTTCGTTGTTCGCCCTGTGCCTCGCAACGCTGGCTACCAATCTCGCCGCCAATGTCGTCAGCCCCGCCAATGATTTCTCGAATCTGTGGCCGTCCAAAATTACATTCCGTATCGGCGGCCTGATCACCGGCATCATCGGCATCCTGATCCAACCATGGAAACTCGTGTCGGACCCGAGTGGTTACATTTTCACCTGGCTGGTCGGTTATTCCGCACTGCTCGGGCCCATCGGCGGCATTCTGATTTGCGACTACTTCGTGATCCGTCGTACGAAGTTGAACCCGATTCAACTTTATCTGCGTGACGGCCAGTATTTCTACGGCAACGGCTTCAATCCAGCGGCCATCGTGGCGCTGGTGCTTGGTATCGCCCCGAACGTCCCCGGCTTCCTCGGTACCATCAAAGTGCTGGATCCCGTCAGTGTTGGGCCGTTCCTCATGCACCTCTATAGCTACGCGTGGTTCGCCGGCTTCATCATTTCATTCGTTGTGTACTGGGCCTGGACGGCTCTCGTGCGCAATCCGCAAACAGAAGGGTAATCCCGTGCACATGAAACCTACCGAGACTTTGACACCCGACCAGATCGGGCAAATGCGCGACGAATACATCCTGCCCAGCACGATGAAGTATTTCCCAATGAACATCGTGAAGGGCGATATGCAGTTCGTCTATGATGACAAGGGCAACAAATACCTCGACGGATTCTCCGCGGTCGTGACCATCAGCGTCGGCCATTGCCACCCCGAGGTCACGAATCCGACCATCGAGCAGATGAAGAATCTGCAGCACATGACCACGCTGTATTACCACCCGAACCTTGTCCGTTACGCCGAGAAGCTGGCGACGGTCATGCCGGAGGGCTTAAAAGTCAGTTTCTTCACGAACAGCGGCTGCGAAGCGAACGAATTGGCCGCCTTGCTCGCGAAGAATTTCACCAAGCAGACTGAATTCGTCGGCTTGCGCCATAGTTTTCATGGCCGCACCCTGATGGCGATGACGATGACCGGCCAGTCGAAATGGCGGCACTCATTGCCGTACGTGTTCGGCGTGACCCACATCTCGCCCGGCTACTGCTACCGTTGCCCGTTCGGCCTGAAGTATCCCTCGTGCAACGTCGCCTGCGCGCGCGAACTCGAGGACGTCATCAAGTACAACACCTCCGGCAAAATCGCCGCGTTCATCGCCGAGCCGATCCAGGGATTCGGCGGCGTGATCGATCCGCCGAAGGAATATTTCGAAATCGTGTACGACATCGTGAAGAAATACGGCGGCGTGTTCATCTCCGACGAAGTGCAGACCGGCTTCGGACGCACCGGTGACAAGTGGTGGGGCATCGAGCATTGGGGCGTGAAACCCGACATGATCACGATGGCCAAGGGCATGGGTAACGGCATCCCGCTCGGCGGTGTGACCTGCACCAAGGAGATCGCCGAATCAATGCGCGAGAAGGTCCACTTCAACACCTACGGCGGCAACCCCGTCTCGATGGCCGCCGGCCTCGCGGTGGTGGAAACCATCGAACGCAACAATTACATGCACAACGCGAAGGTCCAGGGCGACCGTCTCGCCGCTGGTTTCGACAAACTGATGCGCGACCACAAGATCGTCGGCGAACATCGCGGCAAAGGCCTCATGCGCGGCATCGAGATCGTGAAGGACAAGGAATCGAAGGAAGTCGCCCCCCAACACGTCCAGCGCGCCATGGAACTCTGCAAAGACCGGGGATTACTCATCGGCCGCGGCGGCATGGCCGCCAACACCATCCGCATCAAACCCCCCTACTGCATCACCAACGCCGACACCGATTTCATCATCAAGACGCTTGATGAAGTGTTCGGGATTATTGAGAAGGGGTAGCCAGCGGTCCGGCGCCTTCTTCCCCGGTCGTCATCCTGAGCTTGTCGAAGGATCTCTGTCGTTTCCGTCCGGCCTACGGTAATCCCATAAAACGCTCGTCCGCCCGGCTGCGGTTGTCAGCTTGCGGCTTGCAAATGTCGGTTCAAAACGAGCGGCTCACGTCTGCCGTTGGGGAAAACGTAATGCAGGTCTTTGAAGTCGAAGACTGCATCGGTTGCATGAATTACTTCGTGATGGTTTGGACAGATGAGTAACAAATTTCCGACTTCGTCACGTCCACCTCGTGACAGGTACACGATATGATGACCGCAACATGCTTGGGCACCGTAGAGCAAGCGTGGGTCGAAGCCGCATATTTGGCAACGACTGCTATAAAGTCGATGTAGTTTCTCAACGAGCGTGCGATTCCTCCGGTACGACGTTTGAAGCTGCAGCCTTCTGTTTTCTGACACGCCGAGGTGAAACTCAGAAACTGTTTCTTTGACCGCAGTCTCGCTGGATTCAAAGGCTTGCTCCAACTTCGCTTCATCTGCAACTTCATACGCTCTGGGCTCCGGCGGTAAGTCCTTGCTCCAAGCGAGTAACAACCTTACATCATCCCGGTTCAATCGTCTGATCGTCTGTAGACTCTGACCAATTCTCCGCTTTTCTTTAATTGGATTAGCTGGATCGAAATTCAGCCTTAGAAGTGATTCCGTAATGTCCGGTCCGTCTGACAAGAAATAGCGAGAGCGCTTCCGGTCACCCCAAAGACGATGCTTCCCGTACTTGTAGCCCGGCGCATTGAACGTTTTGGCTGATACCTGCAAGCAAGCAAGGAGGACGTATTGGATTCCGCCGACCCCCGGTCGCCCGCCGACCGTCCATAACTGCTCGCCAATTTCAATGTCAGTGCGCAACCGTTTCTGGTTGGAATTGAAATGAAAACCTGCGCCGCCATCGATGTCGCGAACGTAATTGTCCCAACGCCAGTAAGCGAGCAAATCCACGCGTCTGCAAATATCATGGGGGTGCAGCAAACACAATGCAAACCCACGGACCTCGGTGTCCCTTACTTCTTGCCGGCCACTTTGCCCACCGCATCGCTAACCACGTCGCAGATACGATCGGCTTCGGCGGCGGTCAATGTTAGTGGCGGTTGGAGGCGGATGACGTTGGCGAATGTGCCGCCGGCGCCGACCAATACGCCGGCTTCGCGGCAGAGTCGCCGGACTTCTTTGGTTTCCACGACGGCGGGGGTCTTCGCTTTGCGGTCCGTGACCAACTCGACACCGATCATCAGTCCCTTGCCGCGCACGTCGCCTATCAACGGCGCGCTCTCGACAGTCTTGTGCAACCGTTTCATAATCTGCTCGCCCCGGGCGGCGGAATTTTCCGAAAGCTTCTCGTCAATCAATACGTCGATGTTGGCGAGCGCCGCGGCGCAACTGACCGGGTTGCCGCCGAACGTGGAGAGATGGTCGCCGGGCTTGAACGCGCCACCCACGTCCGCCCGCGCCGTGAACGCGCCGAGCGGAAATCCGTCAGCAATGCCCTTGGCCGTCGCCATGATATCGGGCTCAACGCCGTAATGTTCGATGGCGAACATCTTGCCGGTGCGCCCGAATCCGCTCTGCACCTCGTCGCAGATGAAAAGAACGCCGTGCTTGTCACAAATCGCCTTGGCGTATTTGAAATAATTGTCCGGCGGGACGATGATGCCGCCCTCGCCCAAGACCGACTCGGCGATGAACGCCGCCACGTCCATCGACGTCTGAGATCGGATCACGTCCTCGATCGCTTCCGCACAAGCCGCCGCGCAATCATCCGGCGTGCTGGTCTTGAACGGACAACGGTAAAAGTGCGGCGCGGGCGCAAACCCCACACCGGACATATAGGGGCCGGAGCCTTTCTTGCGTCCGTAGTTGCCGGTCACCGAGAGCGTGCCGACAGTGCGTCCATGAAAACTCTGCGTCAGCGCGATGAGTTCTTTCTTGCCGGTAAACTGTTTGGCCAGCCGCATCGCGCCTTCGACGGCTTCCGCGCCGCTGTTGGCAAAAAACGTCTTCTGCAACTTGCCGGGCATGATCTCCGCGAGACGCTTGGCCAACAGTCCTGCGGTCGGACTGTAATAGATGTACGTGGAGCAATGGACCAGTTTGTCCATCTGCGCTTTTGCCGCCGCAATGACTTTAGGGTGATTGTGCCCCGCATTAACAACGGAAATGCCGCTGAAGCAGTCGAGATACGCTTTGCCGTCGCTACCGGTGATGGTCGTACCCTGGGCGCGCTCGACCTCAATCGGTTCGAAGCCCGCCACCATGCTGGTGATCATGTACTGGTCGTAAAGTTCTTTCGTCGTCATTCCTTTTCCTCTCGAAATCGTCGTTTTGCTGACGAAACATCATATCAATTCTTTGGTCGCCACTGGCAAGAGAATAACTTCTCGACTATTATAAATGTGGACTTATCCATGGCACTAGAGGTGCTAGGAAAAGAGGGAATGTTGAAGGTTTACATCCAGCAAGCCGAACGAACCAAGGCCTACAAAAAAACGGATCTCTCGCTGGTCGACCTCCTTTGCGAACCCGCGCAAAAGATCCTTTCCAAAGTTGACCCGAGCCGCATTGAAGGCGTCTTCGTCTCCGTCCAAAACATTTCCTCCTTCACTGGCGAGGGCAACATCGCCACCAAGGTCGCTGACCGCCTTGGTCTGCGCGGCGCGGAGGCCGAACGCGTCGAAACGGCTTCCAACGGACACACCGCTCTGCTCCGCGCGTTTGACGCCGTCGCGAGCGGACGCTGCAAGCGTGTCATCGCCATCGGCGGCGAAAAGATGAGCGCCGTGGCGCGCGAGGAGCGTTCCCGCATCATCGGTGAGGTGGTCGATCCCATCGATCGCGCCTGCGGACTGAATATGCCCTCGGCGATTGCGCTGATTTCGCTGGAATACGCGCGCATCAACAAGGTCTCGCTACCGGACTTTCAGGCCTTGCTGGAAAAGATCGCCATCCGCGCCTATCGCTACGCATCCCAGAATCCCGACGCGCAATTTGCCGGCAAAAAGATCTCAGTGGAAGAATATCGCGATGCGGTCCGAAACCCTCCCGTCGCGACGCCCCTAAGCGTGTTCGATTCCTGTCCCACGAGCGACGCGGCTGGCGCGATCTTGGTCACGAACAAGGAGAGCGACATCGAGATTTCCGGCGTCGGTCACGCCGTGGACGGTTCGCGCATCTTTGACCGCTATTACATTGATCACCTTGAAGCCACACGTTGGGCGGCACGCAAGGCGTACAAACAAGCGGGCATCCTTCATCCCGCCGACCTGAGCGGACTGATCATCGAACAACACGACGCCTTCGGCCCGTTGTTCCTGCTGAACCTCGTCGATCTTGGCATCTTCACTCACGCCGAAGCCATGAAGGCCATCGAGAAAGGTACGCTGGAAAAGGATGGCGCAATTCCCACGAATATTTCCGGCGGCCTGAAAGACCTGCATGCGCTGGGCGGCACTGGCCTCATCAAAATCATCGAAGCCTGCCGACAACTTCGCGGCGAAGCGCCGGCCGGCTTGCAGGTGAAGAAACCGAAGGTCGCCATCTGCCACAGCATCGGCGGACCCGGCAACAACATCGCCGTCACCATCCTCGACAAAGTCGGCAACCGCCGCTATCGCCATCATTTCCGTCGTTGGCAACCCGAGCCGCTCCCGCACAACAACGAACCACACAAGCCCGCCTTGCCACAGGGAGTCCTGGAAGTCTCCACGACGGTCTATCCAAATGTGGGCAGTCCCGAAGGCGCGTACACCATCGCGGTCATAAACTGTGGCGGCAAACACATTCTCGCCGCACCCGCAAACGACAAAGTCAAGACGACCTGGGGCGAAGAAGTGAAGATCTCGACCATGGCCCGCGGCACCTTCAACCGTTACGTTTACGAGTGATGGAGGGCCACGCTTCGTCGTGGCCGCATCAATGAACGGACGCGACGAAGCGCGTCCCTCCAAACGGCATGTGTGTTTGGGCGATCGCTAATGCTCGATGTAACCCGGCGGCTCGCACTTCGGATTCTTCCCAAGTTCCGCCTGGTACTGGCGCCATGACATCGGCTTCTTACCGGTGGGGACCTCGACCATCTGGATGCAGTTGTCAACGGGGCAAACCAGCATGCAGAGATTGCAGCCAACGCACTCGGGATCATTAATGACCGGCACGCGATGGCCATTGCCCATTTCGAGGTCGATGCATTGATGTGACCCGTCCCACGCCGCGACATGGCAGAGTTCGCAACCGATGCAGAGATCGGAGTTGATGCGGGCGACGAGTTTGTAATTGAGGTTGAGGTCGCTCCAGTCTTTGATGTTCGGAAGCGCTTTGCCGATAAAGTCCGTGCACTTCTTGTACCCCTTCTCATCCATCCAATTCCCAAGACCGTCGATCATGTCTTCGACGATGCGGTAGCCATAATGCATCACCGCCGTGCAGACCTGCACGCTCGACGCGCCGAGCACCATAAATTCCACTGCGTCTTGCCATGTCGTGATACCGCCGATGCCCGATACGGGAATCCCAATCTCCGCGTCCTTCGCAATCGCGCTGACCATGTTGAGCGCAATGGGCTTGACCGCAGGCCCGCAGTAACCTCCGTGGCTGCCCTTGCCGTCCACGCTCGGGTACGGCGCGAAATTGTCGAGGTTGACGCCCATGATCGAGTTGATCGTGTTGATCAACGAAATGCCGTCCGCCTTGGCCGCCGCCGCCGCGCGACCAACAACAGCAATGTTGCTGATGTTCGGCGTCAACTTCACGAGTACGGGAACTTCCGCGACTTCCTTCACCCATTCGGTGATCATCTTCGTGTACTCGGGCACCTGGCCGACCGCACTGCCCATGCCGCGCTCGCTCATCCCGTGCGGGCAACCGAAATTCAATTCAATCCCGTCGCAGCCGGTATCGTTAACGGCCTTCACCGCCTCATGCCACGACTCCTGCTTCGACTCGATCATCATCGACACGATGACGGCATTCTTCGGGTACTTCTTCTTTGTTTCAATGATCTCGCGAATGTTGGTGTCCCACGGACGCGCAGTAATAAGTTCAATATTGTTGAGCCCCATCATGCGGGTCGAACCGTAATCCAGCGACCAGAAGCGGGAATTCACATTAATGATGGATTCGCCGAGCGTCTTCCAAACCGCGCCACCCCACCCCAGGTCAAAGGCGCGCTGAATCTGCCCACCGCTATTGGTCGGCGGCGCGCTGGCGAGCCAGAACGGGTTCGGTGATTTGATGCCGCCGCAATTGATGCTTAAATCTGCCATGGCTGAATTCTCCTAGGCGTACTGGTGCTCGGCCGTGTTGGCGTTGCGGCGGATGGTCTCATTCTTCCACAAACCATCCAGGTCGATGTCCTCACCCGACAGCTTTTTGTGAATCGCCCACGCCGCGCGTTTGCCGTGCGCCACGGCATTGACCACTTCGCGGCCGCCGTTGACGCAGTCCCCGCCCGCGTAGAATTTCGGATTGCTCGTCTGCATGGTGATTTCGTCAACCGTGATACGCCCGCGATTGTCAGTTTTCAAGCCGAGCACTTTCTTGGCAAACTCGCCCTGCTTCTTTTGACCGAGCGACTTGATCACCATGTCGCATTCCAAAATAAATTCGCTCCCGGCAATCGGCTCGGGCGCGGGTCGTCCCGAGGCGTCCGGTTCGCCGAGTTTCATGCGAACGCATTCGATGCCTTCCACCCGGCCCTTGCCGACGATGCGTTTCGGCGCGGTGAGGAAGTAATAAACGCAACCGTCCTTCTTCGCGATCTCGTACTCGTACTCGTACGCCGGCATCTCCTCTTCCGAACGGCGATACAGCACCATCACCATCTCCGCCCCGAGCCGCTTCGACTGCGTCGCGGCGTCCACGGAAGTATTTCCCGCGCCGATGACCGCCACCCGGCGACCGACCCGCACGTCGCGCAGTTTCTTGTGCTTGAGTTCGTCAATGAACGTGATGGCGTCCACTACGCCGGGCAAATCTTCACCCGGAATGCCAAGATCTTCAGTCTGTCCGAGCCCAACTCCGACGAACACAGCGTCACAGTCCTTCGTGAGCTTGTCGATTTTTACGTCCTTGCCGATCTCGCATTTCTGCTTGAACTTCACGCCGACGTGCTCGACGAGCTTCACTTCCTTGAGCGCTTCCTCGGCGGACATCTTATAGCGCGCGATACCGTAGGTATTCAGGCCACCCGGCTTGTCGTTCTTGTCGTAAATCGTGACCGCATAACCGAGTTGCGCGAGGTAGAAGGCAGCGGAGAGACTCGCGGGTCCGCCGCCGATGCACGCGACTTTTTTCCCGTTGGACTTGCCCGCCTTGAACATGTGCTTCGTCTTGTCCCAGTTCTCGTAGAACCAATCGATCGAGTAACGCTGGAGCCGCCCGATCTCGATCGCCTCGGTATCGCGCTCGTTGTAAACACACGCGCCTTCGCACAGCGAATCGACCGGACAAATCCGCCCGCAGCTCATGCCGAGAATGTTGGCGTCGATGATTTCCTTCGCGCTCCCGCGCATGTTGCCCGTCGCGATCTTCTTGATGAACGCGGGGATATCGATGTGCGTCGGGCAAGCGCGCGTGCACGGCGCATCGAAGCAGTACAGGCAGCGGTTGGCCTCGATCTTCGAGTTGTGCGGCGCGAACGGCGGGTTGATGTCCGCAAAATTCTTCTCGTACTCCGCGTCGGTCAACTTCGGGGCAAGATTCTTAATCATTGATGAATGGTCTCCGATTCGCGCGACCCATTGGACGGGGCTCGCAACTGCCCTCGCCCTGTCAACGAATTATATGTGGCACACCAACGAGAGCAAAGGAAAAAGACCGGGTCTTCACCATTCATCTCGTACACCCCTAGCTTGCGAACTCGCCCGATAAACGCCGAGAACAAAAAAACGAAGCCATTTGTCATTTTTCTGTAATCTGCACAACCCATTCTCTCCGAATGATATAAATGCGTTTTATTCAACATTACAAACGGCTTCGTTTCGCAGAATCGTGGGTTTTGCGGTCCTCCTTGTCCGCCAATGCCTTGGCGACGGCGGATCCCCTTCGTGTAGCCACGGCGTGCCGCCATTCCGCGGCATCCACGGTTCCGAGACCGGGACTCTGTCGCCACGCTCCCTCCGGACTGTAGGGCGTGATGCCTGTCGTTTAGGTATCGCGCCGCACCGTTCATCAAAAGATCGCCCATCGTCCTTCACTCTTCTGGCTTCTACCGATCATTCGTTCGTAAGTATACCCTCCCCAGCACACCGTGTCCAGCAAAATTATCAATTAGCGATACACCGGCGAAGTTTGTCTTTCCGAGATCCGTCTCACTCAGTGTCGTTTGAAATACTGTACCGCCCTCTCATGTTTCTCCGCCGCGGCACGGGAATTAAACGTCCCCAGATTCCGCCGCTTCCCCGTCTTCGGGTTCTTCTTCCGCGAGTACAGGCGGTACTTACCCGATTTGAGTTTCCGTATCACGAAGCAACCTAACACAATTCACTGAGCGAGCAATTGCGACAGCCTTGACCAACCGAATAGAAGTGCAACTACACGGGTCTATTTGCGATAATTTAAGCCGATTGGCGGAGTCAAGGCTTCGGAACATGGATCAGTGGATCAATTATCGGACTACGGTCTTTGTGGTAGACAATGAGGCACGTGGTCCCCTCGACCAAAGCGGCAAGCGGTTGGCCAGCTTCGCGGTCATCACGGGCTGGAACCCGGAAGGCCAAATTCAGTCTAGAGAGACCAATGACCTGCTTGACCGGCAACTTACTAGGAAATTGGAGTCGTTCGCCTCCCCCAAGGTTCGCGCTGATGGATGTTCTAGGGACTTCAAACACCGCGAGCCTGGTTGGGCAGTGGGTATCCCCAAGGAACAAGCCGTTGAGATTGGCCGTGAATTCAGTCAGATCGCAATTTTTTGGGTTGAGGACGATGCACTCTTCTTGCTGCCATGTATGGACGGATCACACCGAGAGGAGGCCATCGGTTCGTGGGATAGCGCCTGTCGCAAGTCAGTCAATTTATGACATAAAATGAGCTTCACAAGACGATGAATAGCCGGTATAGCCTGACAATCCGTCTGCAACTTGCTAACCTCTATGACTCGGCAAAAGAAAACTAAACGAACGCACACCTCCGCTCCCGTCCGCGACACTCTGTCGGGAAGCCAACGCAAAATTCGTAATCGCTTGGGATGGACTGCTTACGTCCGGGCAACACGGAAGAAGGGGAAATCGGAGCGTGTAGATGATTATCACTTTTGGAAAAGCCTCATTTTTCTGGCCGAGTTCAGTAAAGAGAAAGATGCGCTGGAACAAGTAAAATCGCAGTTCGATTACGACATTCCACCTGAACTGGCCTTGCTGCTGCGCTTGGGCCTGAAGCACCGGTTGTTGTTCGGTATGTCCTACCACTCGGATTTCGCCGGCGGAACCGCGTCTTGCCATATTCTGGTGATTTATAGTCGCAAACTTGGTTGTGGCGTGTGCTTGTATGAAGACTACGAGAACGGTTCCATCGAATTGATCGATGCATTTGGTATCCAGGGACGTCAGCTCGTGCCTCTTTCGGTGGTTCAGGAAGCCGTAAAGTTTATGGCAAACCGGCCCATGTTGCCTTCAGAACTCATAAATTACGCCGCCTCATACGGCAATTGTGAAGATATTCTGAATATCTTCTTCCATGGAACTTGGCGTAACCTCTTGCCTGAGACCGAATGGCCAAACTATGTCTCCCAGTTCAAAAGTAAGTACAAGGAGAGCGCACCGCCGGAGTGTATTTTTTGAATCTGACCACAGCGCATCCGGTTTATGACATACAAAGAGCTTCACATGATGCACAATAGCCGCCACAGTGAGTCTTAGCAAAGGGCACCTAACGCGCGAAGAACCATCGGGTTACCGCTTCGTCATGTGACACGAAAGGAGAAACGAAGGACGATATGAGAAAAAATCTACTGATTGCCGCAATGGCTGTGGCGTGCTTGGGATTCTTTCTGCCGGAAGCGCGCGCTGAGCAGAAGGAACTGGGATGGATTGAGCGCAGTAGCGTCGAAGGAATTCTCGCTCAGTTTGGACATGACAACTTGCGAGTGGTATCTGGCTATAAAGAGGCCAAAGACGACCCCGACGATGGTCCGGGTTGGTACATCACTGCGCGATGTAAGGATAAAAAGACCGACGAAGACTACAACGCGTCTTTGTGGGTATCGGATGATTGGAAGAAAGGACGAGTAATCTCGGTCAGAAAACGAGAGTGATGGGCGACTCGGTGGCCGCTAACGCGGCCATCGAAACGAACCGTTGAATCTGTCCCTAGAGGATTGGGATTTATTGACATGGATAAACGCGCTATTGCAGAGCAGGAGGCCCAGCGAGACGTGGACAAAACGCGGGAGCATTTGCTTGCCGACATTCACGATGAGTCTCTCGACCGAGGGCGTCCCGGCACCGAGACCGTGTCGCGCACGACTGCACGCTTCGCTTCATTGCTTGTTGTCTTGAGCAAGCAGGCTGACAAACAGTTCCTGCAAAATCTGCGCATTCAGAAGTGGCTCATCGGACTTACAGTGGCCCTAGTCATTCTCACCATAGCTTTGCTCGTACTCACATGGCGGATGGTAACGCCGATGGCAGGGCCGAACAATTTAGTTGGGCCGACAAATGCCCTGGTGGGCGATCGTGGCGCACCTCAAACGTTGAAGGGGGCGGGAAAACCGTAAACCAACCCTTGGGACAGGACACTAGAAGAGCCTCAGCGATTCATGGGGGAGGGCTTACCGCAAGTCGGTCGTCTTATGACACGGTTTCCTGTTTACACGAAAGAGAACGTCCCCTATACTGTGACTCAGTGAAAGTTAAGTAACGCATCAAGAAAGATCGGGCTGAGAAGGCCCAATCTGCCAACCGGGGTTTAGAGTTCCCACGGTGGTTGATCAGCGAATCGATGCGCGAAGGCCGTATGCCTTCGAAATAAAACTCTGACGGGAAACACCCGCCAGAGCGAGCAAACAGATGCTCAGGACTGGCGGGCTTTTTATTGCCCTCCTCCTGATGTGTAATTAACGACAGGAGACTACGTGTCATGAGTCAGGAAAGAACCGGCACCGGTAGGAACCCCAACCGCAACCTTTGGGACAATAACGGCACCTGGTGGATACATTATACCATTTACCCAACACCCCTAACAAAACAGCGTGTGCGTTGCTCGCTGCGTACCAAGTCAGTGATTGAGGCGCGTCAGCGACGAGATGCTCTATTCCTAATGTTGCAGACTCCCGGACAAGGAAGTACGGAGGCGGTCGAACTCGAACTTGCGGCCTGAATCAGAAATGGAGGAACAGGGATTATGAACATAAACCGCAGACAGCACGACAACAGCGAAGGACGTTGCAGGTTGCCCGGCACAGGAGAAGATGTGGCTTGCAAGGATTTTTACGGCCAAGTAAGCGACTCAGTCGAGACATATTTGCTGGTGCCAACGAATACCGACGCAACAAGCCGCGCCCAGCGCGCGTTGCAGGCCTTGGAGTCCATTGCAAATGAACTGAGCAAGCAAATGCGAGTGGCAATCTCGCAAAACTGAACAGGAAGGAGACAAAGAGGTGGCCAGCCTAAAGACCCAATTCACAGATGCCGAATTGAAAACAATCCTAAGGATAACACACCTCATGATGAGCAGGACCAATGGGTTCCGTATTGCCGAACGTAAATCAGGGCTGACGGTGAGCGAATTGGTGGACATCATGCGAAAGATTGAACGGGTACTAGGCATCCCATCCTTGCGCCTGTGGCCTCGTTCGTCTCGCAATCGGCTAACAACGAAGTAAAACTGTCCTCGGGACTCAAATAGAATTGTCCAGCGAACGGGGTAGGCCACTGACACCAAAACGCCTTGAAGAAATATCTTCAATCGGGATACTCAGCATACCGTGACAGACATCCTTTTCAAATGTTCAAAGTGCGAGAAGAGTCTCGTGGTCGATGAAGCAGGTGCGGGACTGATTATCAATTGCTCTGACTGCAACGCACCAGTTCAAGTTCCGCAAGTGACGGAACAGCATACGGGGTTGTTTGATTCCTTTGGAAAATCAATCTTATGCCGTTATGAAGTTTCGGAGACACGCTGTGTCAAATGTGGATTAGAGTTTTACGTCTCGTGGCAACTACATGGGGAAACAGTTCAATGTCCCCACTGTCGCAGTGATATATCCGTGAATCGACTGGGAGGACAAACTGGACAAACTCACGGCACTGAAACTCGCTCACGTCCATCGCAGGTTCCGAAGCCGCGCGAAGTTGCTAGAAAACCGAATTTAATCGCAACCAAAAACGCTGAGAAGGTGCTCAAAAATCCCGCGCCTGCCCGGTCACACCCGGTGAGTTCAAGCAGGGTTTCGGATGGTGACGGCACTATCATGCTCGGTATAATTCTAGGGCTTCTTGGAATGTGCTTCTGGCCGCTGATTTTTGTCGGAGTATTTTTTTGTATCAAAGGGTTTATCGGCAAAATGCGTGACTTGTTTGGTGGGAAGAAATAGGTGTGGCGCTCAACTTCAAAACCTCAGCCAATGAAATGGCCTTCATAACACGGTCACTTTAGCATTCTATTGCCAATTAAAAATGCGTCGGGTCGCGCTTCACCAGCTTGCCGCGACCGACTTTGCCGACGAATTTGCCGTCCTTCACTGCGATCTCGCCTCTCACAGTGACTACGTGCGGGCGGCCTTTGATTTCCCAACCTTCAAAGGCGCTGTAGTCGAGGTTCATCAATTGCGTCTTCTGCGAGATCTTGCCGCGATAGTCGGGATCGTACACGACAAGGTCGGCGTCGCTGCCGATAGCGATCTGGCCTTTGCGGGGGAACAGGCCGAAAAGTTTCGCGGCCTGGGTGCTGCCGCAATCGACAAACGTGTTGAGGTCGAGCCGGCCTTCGCACACGCCGTGGGTGTACAGCAGATTGATGCGCTCTTCCAGCGACGGGATGCCGTTGGGGATCTTCGTGAAATCGTCCCGGCCCATCTCCTTCTGGCCCTTGAAATCAAAGGGCGCGTGGTCGGTGGCGACCGTGCTGATGAAGCGCTGGCGCAATCCGTTCCAGTGGACTTCCTGGTTCTTCTTGTCGCGCAACGGCGGTGACATGACGTATTTGGAACCTTCAAAATTCGGCAGCTCGGCGTAGCTCTTGTCGAGAACGAGATACTGGATGAGCGTTTCGATCCAAACCTTTATGCCCCGCTGCTTGCCAAGCATCGCTTCATTGATCGATTCTTCGCAGCTCGTGTGGACGGTGTACACGTGCGTGTCGTGCATTTCGGCGAACGTCAACAGGTGGTGAACTCCCTCGGCCTCAACGCGCGGCGGTCGGCTCCAATAATGCCACTCCGGCCCGGTCTTGCCTTCGCTGATAAGTTTCTTCTGCGTCTGCACGATGAGATCCGGATTTTCACAATGGGCCGTGACGATCACGCCGAGTTTTTTGGCGAGCCGCATCGTGTGATACAGCTCTTCGTCGGTAAGATCGAACGCGCCCTTGTACGCGAGGAAAATCTTGAAGCTGCTAATACCCTTCTTGACGATCTCGGTGAGTTGATCTTCGCATTCCTTGTCGAGACGCGAGACGGCCTGGTGAAACGTAAAATCGCACGCGGAGTTCTTCTCCGCCTTGTTGAGCCAGAACTCGAACCCATCTGCCAGCGGCTGTTGGTTGCGCGCCTGGCAAACCATTTCAATCATCGTCGTCGTGCCGCCGACAAGTGCCGCTTTGCTCGCCGTCTCGTGCGTGTCCTTCGCATACGTCCCCATGAACGGCAAATAGATGTGCACGTGCGGATCGATGAAACCGGGGAACACATACTTGCCCGTCGCGTCGACGATCGTGGCCTTTGGCGGCGCCTCCAGGTTCGTGCCGATGCGGGTGATTTGCTCGGCTTCGCAATAGATGTCCGCCGTATATTGCTCGCTGGCGGTGACGATCCGACCGTTCTTGATGAGGAGTGACATGGAAAATCTCCTGGGCTCTCGATGTTTTCTTTGACAAACGCGATACTACCCCGCCACCGAAAGTGAAATCAAGTGTCCATCGTTGAAGCCCCAAATGCGGTCGCTCCGGCCAGAAAGCGCTTGAATCTTCGGCCTTCCCGGTCTATACGTAGTGGCGGCCGTAAAGCGATTTACTGCCGGGTGCGGATGTCCAAGACACGGGAACATTTCTAGCCATGATGCTGCAGAAATTGCGACCAGGGCATGTCGTTGCCCGTACTCTCATATTGCTGCTGACTCCCTCGCTCCTCGTTGCCACTCGCTCCGTGATGGCGAGCACCAACTTGATCGGTTCGATCACCAGCCTCACGGTGAGCAATGATCCCACCACGGGCAACAGCCTGTACTTCTTCAGCATCAGCAATGGCGGCACCGCAGAAGTAACGCCGTGGGCGCCTGACGTTGTCCGTGTGCACTATCATTTCACGAGCCTCTTCAGCAAAGAGGAGCCGATGATCGCCCGGTCGTTCGGCAACTGGCCGGCCGTGGTCACCAGCATTGCCGACCAAGGAACCAACTATCTCATCCAGACCGCGCAACTGAATGTCTTCGTCAACAAGAGCCCCTTCAAAGTCGATTTCGCGGATCGCAATGTCGGCTACACCATGCTGCTGGACGACCCCACGAACTCCATCCAGTTTGATTCAACCTATACGATGATCGATGGCACCGCGCTGCCCACGGGCATTTCAAAGCTGAAGTGCACCAAGCTCATGCCGACAAACCAGGCGTACTTCGGTTTCGGCGAATACGCCGGCCCGTCGAACCGTCGCGGCTTGAATATCATGTGCTGGAATCACCAGTCGTACCAATGGGGTGACGGCCAAAACCCACTCTACATGAACACGCCGTTTTTCTACGGCGTCCAGCCGGCGGTTGGTGGCACACCCGCCTTCGTCTACGGCATCTTTTTCGACAATCCGTGTCGCGCGACTTTTCGCCTCGGAACGCAATCGTCCTACCAGTACTCCTTTGAGGCGGGTGACGGGCAGATGGACTATTTCTTCCTCGGTGGCGGTACGAATCACACCACCAAGGCGGTGATCGATAATTATTCCAATCTGACCGGCCGCCCGATGATGATGCCGAAGTGGGCGATGGGTTATCACTTGGGCCGCTACACGTACTGGGATCAAGGCTGGGTGCAGTACATCGCCCACACGGCCACCGACAGCAACATTCCACTCGATGCCATCTACATGGACATCGATTACATGAATTACAGCACGGATGCCTCGCACAACACTCTCGGCCCTCTGAGGCAATTGACCGTGAATACGAACTATTATCCCGATCCGTTCGGCATGGCGACGAATGCCGCAAGTTTTGGAGTAAAGCTCATTCCGTTGATCGAGCCGTGGCTGGAACCGGCTGATCCACTATATACCGGCGAAAACACCAACAACGATTTCATCAAGGCCAACAGTGGCGCCACTTATACCGGCAACATTTTTGTCGGCAATGTCTCGTGGCTCGATTTTACCAGCACCGCCACCACCAATCGATGGCAGGCGGATGAAGTCAATTGGTTCCACTCGGTGCCATGGGGCGGTATTTGGAATGACCTGACCGAGCCCGAAGATAATGATGGCATTCCGATCAATGGCCTCTTGTGGCTGGATGGTCGTTACGGGACCTCCACGACCGACACGCGCCGGCAATGGTCCAACGAAAAGAATTATTTCGTGCTCGCATCCGCGTCATCGAGTTACAGCACACTTTCTACGGTGTATCCCAACCGTCGTCCGTTTGTCCTGACGCGTTCGGGCAACAGCGGCATCCAGCGCTATGCCGGTAGTTGGAGCGGCGATACCGCGGCCAATTGGTATTACAACCAGGCCTGCATTCGTCTCGGCGTGAACACCATGATTTCCGGCCAAGCCAACTTCGGCCACGACCTCGGGGGCTTCATCGGGACGGTGACAGGCGAATTGTTGACCCGCTGGCACGAGTGGGGCGCGTTGTTGCCGCTTTACATCAACCATTCGCAAAAGGGCGACAATGTCTGGTCCGATGGCAACCAGGGCCGCGAGCCGTGGCGGTTTTCGCCCGCCAACGCCGGCTCCGACTATTGCAGCCTGATGCGCAAGAATATTCAGTTCCGCTACCAACTGATGCCGTATCTGTACACGTTGATGTACAACTCGACAACCAACGGGCTGCCCATCAACACTCCCGTCTTCTTCAATTACTACACCGATAAAAACACGCTCTCGTCGAACGAGTTCGATTTCCTCTGCGGCGATTACCTGCTCGCCGCGCCCATCTACACCCAGGGCGCCACGACCCGCAGTGTTTATCTCCCGCAGCCGGCCAATTGGTATTACTACCCCACCGGCACGAAGTACGGCGGCGGTCATACCATCACCGTCAGCGCCCCGCTCGGCACGCTCCCGCTTTTCGTGCACGGCGACGCGATCATTCCCATGGGACCCTCGATGCAATACGCGAACCAGATCACACCGGGATTCCTCAATCTCAATTGTTGGCCGGAGACGAGTTCTTCCTTCACGCTTTACGAGGATGCGGGTGAAGGTTGGGATTTCACCAACGGCGTTTTCGCATCGACGACGTTCACGAGTTCACGCACGGTCACCAATTGGGACTTCACCATCGCTGCGCGCCAGGGCAGTTACACGCCGGGTCACACCAACTACAACATTTTCGTCTACAACCCCGACCCCGTGTCGGCGGTGAAGCTCAACGGTTCTCCGCTCAGTCAATTAGCCAATACCAATGCGCCAGCTCCCGGCTGGTTGATGACGCCGGGCGGCCAACTGGAAATCAAGATCACCGACACAGCTGGCCCACAGTCGGTCCACGTGGACTGGAGCACCAATGATGTCTATGCCTCCATGACCGTGGCGGGTACGTTCAATAACTGGAACCAGACGCTCAATAATATGCAACTGGTCGGCATCCGCACCTGGCAATACAACGCGACCTTCAGCAGCCTGACGAATTTCCAATTCAAGTTTGCCGCCAACGGCAGTTGGGGAACCAACTGGGGCGGGACCGTGCAATCGCAGCCGGTCCCGCTCTCCAGTACGGGCATCTTCAATTCGCCCACGAACATCCTGGTGAACGGCGCTTTCAATGGAATTTATCAGTTCACCTTCAATGACGAATCGCTGGTCTACAGCGTGGTGCCGCTGCTGGTCAGCCCGTACAATTCCATGACTGTCGCCGGCCCGTTCAATGGCGGGAACCCGGCGCTGAACAACATGCAACTCGTCGCTAACGACACCTGGCAGTACGACGCCGTCTTCAACAGCGTCACCAACATCCAGTTCAAGTTCGCCGCCAACGGCGCATTTATCTCCAGTTGGGGTGAGAACATTGGGACCCAGGCACGGTTCACTCTTCCGCTTTCGGGTACGGGCAAGGCCAGCCCGGCCACGAACATTCTTCTCAATGCCATTCTCAATGGGACCTATCGGTTCACATTCAATGACACCAACCTCGCCTACACCGTGCAGTCGCTCTCGGGCGATTCGGTCGGCGATGGCATTCTGGATGCATGGCGCGCCCAGTACTTCGCGGCAGTTGATCCGACAGGCACGACTACGAACTCGGTGTCATGTGCCACTTGCGACCCGGACGGCGACGGCATGGATAACCTGCACGAGTTTCTCGCCGGCACCGACCCGACAAATCCCGCATCACTCTTCCGCGTCACCGCCGTCCAGCCCAGCGGTGCTGACTACGTCGTAAGTTTCACCAGTGTCACCGGGAAGGTGTACGATGTGGAAAGCTGCACCGACCTGGTGAGTGCCGCGTGGTCGGTGGTGACCAACAGCCTCGCGGGCAACAACGGTACTATTCAAATCACCGACCCGGGTGCGGCGTCCGCTCCCCAACGGTTCTACCGCGCCCGCCTGACGCAGTAACCGCCTGCAAGAATTACGGCGGACAATTGCTCAAGATCTGATTGGCGACCTGCTGAAACGCCGCTGGTAAATTAGTAAGGGATGTCGCAAAAATAGCTTTGCCCAGAGGTTGGGCGGGGTTGTAAACAGGACTCAGGGGATCATTCGCAACCTCCTGCAGGAAAGTTTCATCCACCCCAACGCCAAGACCAATGGTATACACTGCAATTCCTTGGGCGCGCATTCCATTGGCGAATTGAACGGACCGTGCTGCCGCTTCAGTGTTCACATTGGCTGCAGTGAAAGTTTTGGATGTGCCGTCAATGGAAAGAAACGCAGTCGTCTCAGGACAGCAAGGAGGAACTCCGCCACTGGTGCTGCATATCACGGTCCCGTTTGTCGGATTGAAAAACTTAATTACGGAACCGCTATCAACACCGCCATAGTTCCAAAGCGTCGGGCTGCCGCAGTTGAATGTGTCCTGAATAGTGTTAGGCGCACCGTCCGTAAGAAGTACTACGGCCTTGCTAGGACTTGCCGATGGCAATACAACCACGCCTTGTTCCTGCGCCAAGGCATTCGTCAGGCCACCTTGCATGAAGGTGGAACCGCTAAGCAGCATACTGCTTACCGCGGCCGCAATCGGACTTTTGAAAGGTGTGCCGGTCGGGACATCCACAGTGGATACCGTGCTAAAACTGACCAGCCCGACGGAGTCATTGATTTCACTGAAGCCAGAAAGAAAATTGGTAACGCCGGCCTCAATGGCTGAAAGAACCCCCGGTGCTGCCATGGAACCGGAGCGATCTAGGATGATTGTCACGATACGCGAACAATCTTTTCGCAGTCGATAAAACACCTGCGGGGCCAACACAAAACTAGAGTCCGTGTATACCAGCGAAGTCGCGTAAGCCGGCAGACGGCCGTCAGGAAAATCGTACCACGGTCCTCCCGCGGAAAGGGCAAATTGAACATTATAAGTTACATTGGGAACAGACGGCCAGGAGAGTACGGTCTCGCCGTTCGTAGTATGTTGAATGCTCTGGATGGAAAAACTCGTCTGGGCGCATGCCAAGCCACCCCAAGCCAGCATACTGAACAGCCAGATTCCGAGCTTATTCATTCTTGTCTGCGCCTCTCCAGCCAGCCGTTTAAGTGCGATAAGAATAGGACGCATTATACCCCTGATCGACGCAAAAGCCAATCGCCAACAGGCTTGTACTACCGTTTATTTTGAAACAGCAGCGGCGCGAACTCGATAAGGGCGCGCCGCCACATCAGGAAGTTATGTTTACCCGGCTGCTCCACCCACGTGTGGACAATGCCTTTCGCCTTCAGCCACTGCTCGAACTTCTGGTTGCTGCCAAAAAGCTTGTCTTCCTTTCCGCAGGACATCCACATGAGGCGAAGCTGGTGGTTGATTTTCTCGTTCACCTTGGGAAATCTTTGATCGAAGTCGATATCTTTGAGGCCTCCCGAACTGAACGCACCGATCCAGGCGAAACGGTCGGGCCCGTTGAGCCCAAAGATCAGCGATTGTTCCCCGCCCATCGACAGGCCGGCGATGGCACGTGAAGAGCGTTCTGTTGAGACGCGGTAACTCTTTTCCACGGTGGGAATAATTTCGGTGAGTAATGAGTCATGGAACTTCGTGAAGCTCTCATCGCGAACTTTCCACCATGCGGGTCCTTCGTGTTTCGCCTCCCAGCCGCCGTCGAGCATATGCAGGGTGCCATAACCCAGCGGCATCACAACCACCATCGGCTTGGCCTGTTTGCGGGCGATAAGATTATCGAGAATCACATTCGCACGACCCACATCAATCCAGGCGTCCTCGGCGTCGCTGAAGCCGTGCAACAGGTAGAGCACCGGATAGGTCTGGCGGGCGGTGGGGTCGTAACCGGGTGGCGTGTAAACCAGCAAATCGCGTTCATCGTTACAAATCTTGGACAGGTAGTGATGGCGATGGATCACGCCGTGGGGCACATCGTTGATTTCCCACGGCAGCGTTACAGGGCCGGGTACATGGAATTGGCTCTCGGTGTCGATCAAGCTGTACTTCAGAAATGAATTGGCGGGGTCATTGATGCGAACGCCGTCCACCAAAAACGAATATGAATAAATGTCGGGCTCAAGCGGCTCGGTAGTTGTCGACCAGATGCCCTGCTCATCCCGCTGCATTGTGTTGGTTCCAAGATCGTATCGCATCAGGACCTCTTTCACATTGGGCGCCTTCAGGCGCAAGGTCACGGTACGATCCGCGTGAACTTCCGGCGAAACCAACGGTTCCGAAAAGGCCGATGTAGTGAGAGTGATCATCGATAGCGTCAGCAGGAGTTTTGGAAGCATACCGACTTCATTCGTACGCGAAAATGAGATTCGGACGCAAGCAAAACGCGTTAGTGAGGAAGCCGTGCGGCTTGATTCGTGCGGTGAATCTCCAAGTTTTAAGAATCGGTCTGGCGGCCGGGAACCTCCCACCAACACACCCGCCAATGAAACGACTCCTGCCAGCCTGCTTTTGCCTCGCGCTCGCCGCGGGTGCCCGCGCGGATGTAATCGAATTTCAGAACGGCACGAAAACCCCTTGCCATGTCCTCAGCCTGTTCAACCAGCGAATCGAGTTCGCGGACAAAGATGGCAGCGTCGCTCACGCGAGTCTTCAAAATATCCAGCGCATCCATTTCGATTCCCAGACCGCTGCCACGATTGCCACGCGCGACCATGCGAACTTGAATGGACAGTTGTTGGACCTGGAGTACGGCGTGTTTATCCTGGCCAACGGAAAAGGCGTGCCAGAACGCGTTCCCGCTGCGGACGTGACCGACCTCACCATCAGCAGCCAGACCACCGACGCTCCCAGCCCGCCGCCACTTCGCCCCAAGCCCGCGCCGGTTTCCGCACCACCGTCGCGCACTCCGTCCAGGGGATCCATCCAACCCGAGCATGGCCGAATCACGATTGTCGATTTCTATGCCGATTGGTGCGGTCCATGCCGCAGGATGGGCCCGGTCTTGGAAAAGATCGCCGAGGAAAATTCCAATGTCGTGGTTCAAAAAGTGAATATTGACAAGCACCCTGACCTTGCGCGGGAATACAAAGCGACCGCCATCCCGCACATCATCATCTACGACAAGCAGGGCGGCGAGGTAGACACCGTCATTGGCGCTGACGAAGCGCGCGTGCGAAAAGTGGTCGCAGACGCGAGCGGTGGCGGGTAGGCTGTTACTCGCGGCGGGTTGTTTTGGCGAGGGCGAGAATCTTTTCGATGAGTTGCGGGTAGGCGAGGCTGGCTTTGGCGGCCGATTGGGCGAAGTCCTCCTCGGCGGCAAGGATTGGATTGGGATTGGCCTCGATGAACACAATCTGGCCGTCATCGGTCAACCGCAGGTCAATGCGCGCGTAGCCGGTAATGGCGAGTAGCCGGTAAATCCTCTTGCAGATGCGCTCGATCTTCTTAACCAACGCCGCGTCGAGGTCGTGGGCAAAACGATTGACGATGCCCCAGCGTTTCCGGTAGTCGTCGTCCCATTTGGCCTTGAAACTGGCGAACCGCGGTTCGTCGGGCGGGATTTCCTGAAACAACATTTCGCGGATCGGGAACACTTGTAGACGGTCGTTGCCGAGCACGCTGACGTAGAGTTCCCGGCCGTGGATGTACTCCTCGACGATGGCGTCCTGCCGGAATTTTTCGTGGATGAAGGCGACGCGCTCCGTCAATTGTTCGTCGGTTTCCACGAACGAGGCCTGGGCGATGCCGTAGGAGGCTTCCTCTTTTGTCGGCTTGATAAACACCGGAAACTGCAACCATCGCGGCCGGACGATTTTCTTTCCGGGCGGGAACAACGCAAATTGCGGCACACGGATCCGGTGATAGCCGAGGACTTGCTTGGCGATCCCCTTGTGTTTGGAGAGCGTCAACCCCAACGCGCCGCAGCCGGTGAACGGGACTCCCTGCAATTCCAACAGCGACGCAATGTGCTGATCCAACGCGCTATTCCCCTTGAAGCAATCGAGGATATTGAAGATCACGTCGGGCTGGAACGCGGCGATTTTTTGACGGATCAAATCGAGGTTGTCATACAACCCCAGCAACGCGAACGGGTGGCCGAGAACGCGCAACGCCCCGAGCACATCGGCCGCGACAGCCCACTCGGGGCTTTTGAGTTCCTCGGTGTAATCATCGTCGAGTTCTGTCGGGCTCAAGGTGTCGCACAACACCAGGACTTTGTCGGTCGCGGGCATGGCGAATTATTTAGTCCTTTTGAACTTCCCGGTAAACAAATAATTCGTCACCAACGCCGTCAGGTACGCCGTCACTTGCACCAACAGCGCCGGGTCGTCGGCTCCCGCTTGCAACTCCAACTTGTCGCACCGTTGGCTCAGGTCGCGCACCAGTTGGTTCACGGTGTACTTCTTGCCGCCGGTCCACGCGCCGACGGCGGCGATGATGCGTCGCCGTTGCGCGCGCAGAAATCGCGACGCCGGTACCCGCGGCGTCGCGGCGGGTCCCACCGCAAACAACCGATGCAGGTCGCGATCGAAGAAATCCGGGAAATCCTCCGCATACGCCCGGCGTTTCCGCGCGTAATACGTCCGCAACTTGACGTTCAGATGCGAATTTTCCTTCTCCCGGAATTGCGGCGCGACCACCGGCGGCTGCCCGGCCAGCGATTTCATCAACTCGCCCACATATTCGAGCTTCTCCAGCGCCTTCCATCCGGCGTACCGCACGCGCCAGTCCAACCCCGGCGTCAACCACACCGCGAACGTCTCGGCAAAATCTTCATCGGGATGCGCCTGCGCGTACCAATCGTCGAGGTGCGTCACAAACGACCGGCTGTACGGTCGCGGCCGATAGGTGCTCGGCGTGTCCTCGTTCGACGACAACCCAAACTGCGCCTGCCATTTCTTCCGCCGCGGTAGCCGGTACGCGAAGGCGTAAGCGTGGCCGGCTTCGTGGCGGATGAGCCGGAGAAATTCCGCGCGCGAGTCCCCCTCGACTTCCAGCATCAGCTTCCGCTCCAGTTCGCGCAAGCGGGGATGCACCAGAAAAAACGGAATCGCAATCGCCGGGATGCCCACCGGCACGAACCACTCGTCGCCGACGAAGCACGGCGGCCGGAAGGTCAGTCCCTTCTGGGCAAGATCGTCGTAGAGTTGCTCCACCAACGGCTGCACTTCCGTCCCCGGCAACGCCAACCCCAGCGCCGAGATCTTCAACTCCAACAACGCTTCCTCCGGCAGTTCGGCCCAAGCAACGGCGTTCATCCGGCCACTATAGCACGTCTCACAACCTCACGACCTCGCTCGCCTTTGGGTCATCCATGGACGCCAGTAAGCAAATTTACAGTAAATATTTTGCCATCCCCGCCACCACGCGCAATTGGAACACCATCACGGCTATCAGCGATATCTTGGAAGTGCGGGAATAAAGAACCATCGGCTAAATCCCTAGCCCCGATTCCGTAATTCTCTTACCCCAGAAACACTGTCGCGTAGTTGAACTCCGTCCTCTCACGAATATAGTGTGATAGGGAGATTGATTATGAATATGGAACTGACAGGTCAGAATCGTTCGTTTCGACCAAGCTTACCCAACCCGCCGTCCGTGATGCGCCTTGATCGCATCCGTCAAAATTCGCCGCTGGATATCAACGCCAGTATCGATCGCGAGACAATGGACATGATTCGTCTCTATGGCTGCGCGGACAAC
>Ga0206960_1026_pt1 | contig 40160 bp, 25 predicted proteins | sample Alteio_BWOrgHeat_29_FD_153255 | JGI IMG/M metagenome (GOLD analysis project Ga0206960, IMG submission 153255) | Enriched cells from forest soil in Barre Woods Harvard Forest LTER site, Petersham, Massachusetts, United States -... | ecosystem: Environmental > Terrestrial > Soil > Temperate forest >... | reverse complement strand
CTTTTCCAATTTTTTAGGAGCCATTTTTTCAGGTCCTTGCAGATCCTCGACTAACTTCCGGCTCAAAAACTGACAAGAACCCAACACCGCCTCATCCGCTGTAGAGGCCAGCTTGACCATCGACTCACTGTAATGATAAGCCGACTTGCCATCATCCGCCTGATAGAGATTGGCTTCCAGCGAGACGTTATAAACTGGTTTAGGCGAATCATCCTCATAGACCAGTTGCGTGTTCACCTCAACCACGAAAGCGTACTTCGCCCCCGCTTTGTCGGCCATTTCCAATGATTTTTTAGTGTCAAAAATCCACTCGATCGATTTCGACTTCGCTTTGAGAACCACTTCTTGACCCGAGTCAGAAGCATATTTCGTTTTATCGTCATCAGTCAGCTGTAGATGGACATAGCCAATCCCTGAAGATTGAACTCCGCCAGATCGAACCACGCCATACCTGGCCATGGCTTTGCTGACAAACGGCGGTTCCAGGTCAGAAAGAACGTGCAAACCCGCGATCCGAAATTGTTTCAAAAATAGATTTTTTGTTTTCTCAGGGCTTCCGATTTTCTCGTTAAATCCGGCGCCGGTTCTTTCGGCGAAATAAAACTGAATGGGAGCATCCAGCGAAATAGTCTCTTCCGCTCCACACACCGCATAAAGCGGGAAAACAAAAAAAGCTAAGATGAGAAAAGTCCTTATTTGCATCCGGTCCCCTAAGTGCACTAAAAAAGTCTATAAATCATTATATGGACTGGTTCTGGATAAAAAACCAGAAAGTTAAATCCAAATAAAAAAGCCCGGATCCCCTTGTGGGAACCCGGGCTTCGAGGCCATCAACCTAGCTTAAGAAAGTCTTCGAATAAGCGTCGTTCAAATAAACTTCCTTGAAGTTTGGCATTTCAGCCATCTTCGCGTAACATTTTTTGAGAATGAATTCCGGATCCATGCCCACTTGATCGCCGTAAGGTTTCAAGCGTCGCACTTCCCAGACGGCCAAACGCACGAAGATCTTCCACCACATTTTTAGAATGAAAGTCTTGATCGGGCCCGTATATTCCATCAAGGTCTGAACTCCCAAACGAGTACCCGCGATATGACGAGACTCATCTTTAAGCTGTAGCTTGATCATTTCTTTACCGATTGGATCGATAGTTTCCAATTCGAGCGTGCGTTGAAAAATCGCGCCTGCCAGAGTCTCAGTAAAATAGGTGGCCAAAATCCAGCGTTCAACTGGCAGCGGACCGCTCGTGGATAAAAACACGATCAAGTCAAAAGCCTTTTGGCGCGCCGGAGGCGAGTTGAGCTTATGCAAATACTTGCGAAACACGAAAAGATGCTTAGCTTCGTCCGCGCATTGCGTCGAGTAATAAGTGACCATTTCATTGATTTTGAACATGTGAGCGGCGCGATTCATTAACCGCTGAATGATTTCCAAACCCTGCCATTCACCTTCATAGAAGTAGTGAAGGATGTTAATCCAGCCTTCTTTCACTTCTCCTAATTCAATGGGCTTACTCCAATCAATTGCGTTATCCGGGTCCCAATTGGCCGAGAAGGCCATGCGGGAAAGTCCGTCCCAGGTTTTAGCGTTGGCCTTTTCTAGGATGTCCCCTTCGACACCCACGCCTACCGCCGCCGCATTTTGAATCGCTTCCATATCCACTGCTCCTTAACAAATAATTTATTTAACTTTGAAAAACCAAGCCGCGTGACATTGAGAGATATTCTTACACGAATCAGTTTTTACTTTACGACGCTCTTCGAATCCAGCCATACATGAAGTAAGCCAAAACAAAAGGCACCGGTATTAAAAGTCCAACCGCCCAAAGCAACCCATCTTTATAGGGTGTTGCGTTAACACAGAGAGGGCAAGCCCAAACCGCCGCGGGCGCCAAAACAACCATCACGAAACTCAAAAATTTCATTAACTTGGTCATCTATTCCTCAAAAATAAATAAGTCCAAAAAGTACCGGCCAGAGACCCACCACAAAAAACCAGTAAGTCCGGCACAAGTCTACACCCAAGTGCTGCTTAGAACTATAAGCGCCCATTAAGCTTCGAACCAAAACCCACAAAAGGGCTAAAACCCCGCCAAAAACGTGAAATCCATGCATGCCCACCAGGGCATAAAAAAAGCCGCCATAAACATTTGAGCTAGCGGACAGTCCGTATTTAACCAGATGAACCCATTCATATCCTTGTGTAGCCAGGAACAATATTCCTAAAAAAGCCGTCAAGCTCAGCAGTGAAAGATATAAACCTTTTTTATCCTCACTAAGAACCTGAGACGCTTTATAAAAAACAAATCCACTTAAAAGCAAAACCACTGTGTTGATCGCCGTCACTTCTATCGGCAATCGCGGTTGCCCCGCGGGCGGCCATTGAATAGGACTCAAACGGAAAACCAAAAAGGAGCTGATCAATCCGGCAAAAAACATAACTTCAACTACAATAAAAAGCAAAATCCCTAACATTGCCGGTTCAATTTTCGGCTGTTCCTTCAACCTTTTATCCGCCGCCTTCACCCGAGAAGCCATGAACACCTCTACAGTTTCAGGTTCAAAGGATAGTGCGAGATGTCAGGGATACAGAGGAACACCAAGATCGCGAACAATATCAGCGGAATGATCACCAAACCATAAACCATAACGCCTTCGAGTTTCAGTCCCATATATTGGATCGCCACCAACAAAGCCTGGACAAGGGCCAAACCGAAAATCAAATAAACATTTTCGTCGCCTGGCAAGTGCAGAAAGCTAGCGCCCACCGTGATCAAAGCCAAAATAACTAAAGCGAAATAAACTAATTCGTGATTGGACTTGGAGGCTGATACGCTCATTTCGCCCCTCCTTCTCTTAATAAATAAAGCAATGGGAACAAGAACACCCAGACCACTTCAACGAAAGACCAGTAAAGACCCGTTAAGGCAACCCGGCCTTTCAGTTCACCCAAAGCGTTGTTTTTAGCTTTCGCCCAGAGAATCGTAATGGCCACCAAGCCACCCAAAATATGCGTGCCATGGAGTCCAGTTAATAAGAAGTAAAAGGACCAGAAAGTGTTCTTCGACGGAAATTCACCGTGTGAAAACTCAGCCGCGTACTCAAAACCCTTTACCACCAAGAAGGCCAATCCCAAGGCGACCGTAATCAGCATCAACTTTGCTGACTTCTTTTGATCACCTTGATCAACCGCGGTGCTGGCCTTCATCATGAAAAAGTTACTGGTTAAAAGAAGCATCGTATTGACAGTTCCCAAAACGATGTTCAAATGCGCCGACTCTTCCGCCCATTCCGGATGGAACAAACGGAAAAGAATATAAGAGCCCAACAAGCCGGCAAAGATAGTGATTTCAGAAGAAATCAAAATCCAAACACCTAAACGGCCAGCGGTAGTTCCCGCGGGACCTGTATAGTCTTCTACTTCATATTCAGCGTGATCGACGGCCGTGACATTATCCATGGCTGGCTTCCCCCTTATATGATGGAGCTTGTGTATGCCAATCTTCCGTTTTATTCGGTTCGCTGTACTCATAGGGACCGGAGGTCACCACTGGCAATTTCGGACCCCAGTTGCCATGAGGTGGCGGCGACTGTGCCAACCATTCCAACGTATTGGCTTGATAAGGATTCAACTCAGCTTTCTTGCCGTTCTTCATGCTGGAAAAGAAATTCCACAAGAAGATAGTTTGCGTGGCAATTAAGCACATGGCCGAAATAGTGGCGAAGATGTTCAAGTGAACAAAAGGGCTGAATTGCGGATAGAAAGAAGGATCGGCGATACGACGAACCATGCCCCCCATTCCCACAATAAACAAAGGCCAGAAAGTGCAGTTAAAGAAAATAAAGGTCAGTACAAAATGAATGGTGGCAGCCGTTTTATTCAACATGCGTCCAAACATCTTGGGATACCAGTAGTTAATCGCCGCGTAGCCGCCAAAGAATACCGACGGAAACATGGTGTAATGGAAGTGGGCAATAACGAAATAAGTACCGTGCAGATAAATGTCCGCTCCAGCCGCACCCAAGAAAATACCGGTCAAACCACCCACTAAAAAGGTGGCCAAAAAGCCGAGCGCCCACAACATAGGCGGCTCTAAACTAATCGATCCATTGTGAATAGTTAAAAACATGCATATATAAATAATCGCGAAAGGCACCGAGATCAGAATGGTCGTAATCGCGAAAGGCGTCACCAAAGTTGGATTCATACCCGTTTGGAACATGTGATGGGCCCAAACGATAAAGCTCAAGGCGATTGCCACTACCGTCGAGCCGATAATGAGCTTTTGTCCAAACACCGGCTTACGGGCAAACACTGCGGAAATGTCCAAAACAAAACCCAGAGTCGGGAAGAACAACACATAAACTTCCGGGTGTCCAAAGAACCAGAACAAATGCTGCCACAATAAAGGCTCCCCACCTTTGCCGGGCAGGAAGAATCCGGTTCCGAACACGTTATCCATTAAAAGCATGAAAGCGCCAGCTAAGATTGGCCCCACCGCCAAGAAGAAAGTCATGGCCGCGGCCAAAAGAAACCAAACAGTCAAAGGAACACGGGAATAAGTCATTCCCTTAGCGCGCATAGTCACCACAGTTACTAGGTAATTAATACCGCCTAAACTTGAAGCGATAAAAATCAGGGCCAAGCTTAGAATCCACAGAACGGCACCCGCCTTAACACCTGTAAATTCAGAACTTGCCGAAAGCGGAGCATAACCTGTCCAACCGCCAGCTACCGGTCCACCCGGCACAAAGAAAGAGCTAATCAACAAAATCGCCGCCACAAAGGTCATCCAAAAAGAAGCCATGTTTAACCGCGGAAAGGCCATATCCCTAGCGCCAATCATCAAAGGAACCAAGAAGTTAGACGGGAAAGCGTTTAATAAAGGCATTCCTACGAAGAACAACATAATTGTTCCGTGCAACGTAATGATCACGTTGTATTTATCTGGCGTCACCACACCAAAGAAAGGCGCCGGTTGATTGGGATAAGCCAATTCCCAGCGGATCAAAAAGGCATAAAATCCGCCAAAGACGGCCATGGCCAAAGCCAAAAGCAAAAATTGCTTCGCCACCATCTTATGGTCTGTTGAAAAGATATATTTAGTAAGAAAGCTTTGGTGATGTTCTTGTGACATTACACGCCTCCATGCAATTGCTTATAAAGTTGAACTTTCCAATTTTCATAAGTTTTCTCATCATCCACATGCAAAACCGCCAACATACGGGTATGTCCAAACCCACAAAGCTCGTTACAGACAATGTGATAGGTACCAACCTTATTCGTGTCGAACCAAGCATTAATCTCGCGACCCGGCATTACGTCTTGTTTTAAACGAACTTCAGGCAGGAAGAAGTCGTGAATAACATCTTGAGAAGTCAAAATAACATGTACTTTTTTGCCAACCGGAACATGCAGTTCGCGGTAGGACGACAAGGCTTGATCACTATCAAACTTGCCTTCTTTGTCCGGATAAACAAAGGTCCAATCAAACTGCTTGGCTACCACTTTGATATTCACATCAGTGGCTGGCACTTGTTCCTTTAAAAGCTCCCACACTTTGGTGCTCTTAACATCGATAAAAAAGTCTAGGCAGACCACCACAGCCACAAAGGCTACCACCCATTGAATCTGGGCCCACTTATCACCCAATTCATATTTGGCTTTTGGGCTGTTTTTCTTGCGAAAACGGAAAACAACGTAAATCAAAAAGCCTTCAAACAGCACAAAGAAAATTCCGGTCAAGAGATAGATAAAATGAATCAGGGAATCAATATCTCCGGAGAATGAAGAAATGCCCTCGGGCAAATACTTAAACAGTTCAAACATGAACAGTCCTTTCCTGTGAATTCGATGACGGTCAGGGCCGTCACAGAAGGCAGTAGTTTATATAAAAAGTTTCGTTTTTTCGAGCAAGATGATGTGATTCGTATCAGTTTTTTGCTGTTGCCGCTTGTTTTCAAACCCCAATGATCGGCCTTATTTCAGGCCATTTTTTACTTCCAAGGCGTCCAATTGGGGAAAAGCGTCATGACTACGCTCAAAATACCTAAGCCGACAATAACAGCGCCGATTCCGATGGTAAAAAGGTTAGTAAACCAATTATTAACATGCTTTCCTAAAAGCTTTTTGTCATTGGTCAACAACAACAGAAAACCCAGAACAATGGGCAACAAAAGCGCGTTCCCCACTTCCACCAGAACCGTGATAGAAACCAAGGGAATATTCGGCACTAACACAATGATGGCCGCGATTAAAACACCTGCCGCATAAAAGGAATAAAAGAGCTTAGCTTCATGCGGTTTGTGATTCAGGCTATGGGACCAGCCGAAAGTCTCGCCAAAAGCCCAAGCGGTTGAAATGGCCACTACAAAAGCACCTAAAAACGAAGCGCTTACCAAACCAATAGCAAAAAGAATACCCGCGTAATGGCCGGCGAGCGGAATGAGTGCTTGAGCTGCCTGAGAAGCATCATTGATAGAAACGTGGTTAACATAAAGCGTAGCGCCGGTAGATATCACAATAAAGGCCATGATGATTTCGGTCAGCACCGCACCAATAGCCGTGTCCCACCGCTCCAAACCTAAATCATTTACCGTCAGCTTTTTATCTACTACCGCACTTTGCTGGTAATAAATCATCCAGGGCATAATCACCGCACCAATGAGCCCGATCACTACCAGAATATAGTCTTTGTTAAAATTCTCAGGATGAAAGCTAAAACTGTTATGAAAAACCTGACCCCAATCCGGATGAGCCATAAAAGCCGCCGGAATAAACAAGAGATCGGTTAAACAAAAAACCAGCGCGATATATTCAGCCGTTTGATATTTCCCTGTCATAACCACAGTTAACAGCAAGGCGGCTGAGACCAAAACCGAGACCGCGGGCGGGATATGCGCCATATTACCCGCACTCATGATGCCGGCAAACTCCGTCACTAAAGCCGCTACGTTACAGACAAATAAGACTCCCAAAGAAACCCAAGCCCAACCTAAACCGTATTTTTGCCGGATTAAAAAAGCATGCCCCTTACCCGTCACTGAACCCAACCGAGCGGTCATTTCTTGAATTAAAAAGAGGGGCAGCGCCAACATGAGCAGCATTCCCACTAGCTCAAAACCATACTGGGCGCCCGCCACCGAAGCGGTTGTAATGCTTCCCGCCTCAGTGTCGGCCTGCATCACAATCAGACCGGGACCCATGACCATAAAAAAGCGAGTCGCTTTACGCCACCAAGGCAGCTTTTGATTTGTAGAAACGTTTGTCTGTTTGGTTTTGTTTGTTTTATTGATCATAGCGGAGGATTCTAGACCAATGCGTTGATTTTGAGAAGCATTATCAATAGAAAAGAACCTCAAAAACTCCCTTATAAGGACCAGCCCACGTTTAAAGGCTTAATAGTTTAGTGGGTGCTATTTTTGCTTGTAGTTCTGATATCCAAACACAAAATGTGTTTCTTTTGGTTTTGATCCAAAAACAAGGATCCGATAGTGACACAATTGTTACCCGTTGCCATCGACACATAAGGTTTTGTCACATAGGTCGACTTACTGAGCCCTCCATCCATTAAGAAGTAATAATAATCTCTCATGGTGTGATCGGCGCCTTTGGGTAAAGCCTTAAACATAGCGGAATGGCGCCCAGCCTTACGCGAGGTGTTAAAAACCATCTCGGTCGCCTGAAAACCGTCTTCATCTAACACGTACAAGCATTCAATGTTCGAAAAAGATTTGGCGACCTTTTTCAATTTTTCTTCCAAAGTCGACATTTCAGCCGTCACCAAATCTCTTTGCACTTCTTCTAAAAGCGAAAAATAACGCTTCATGTTAAAGCGTTTATTTCCCATATTCACAATTTGGTTTTTTCTAAATGATTGACCCAATTCATCGATACGGGTCCGAATTAGATTCTCTTCTAGTTCGCCATGAGGTTTAGGCTTGGCAAAGTAATAACCCTGAATCACATCTACCCCAATATCCAACAAGGTATGAGCTTCTTCATAGGTCTCCACACCTTCCGCAATCATGACCGTACCAAGATGCTCAGACATGCTCACCATGGACTTCAACACTTCCTGCTTATAAAAATCTTTATCGATATCCTGGATCAAGTAGCGGTCAACTTTGATAATATCGGGCTTTATTTGAGGGATACGGTTGAGGTTCGAGTGACCTGCGCCCACATCATCCAGCGCGATCAAATAACCAGAATCTCGATAACTTTCCACGAACCTCTGCAGTTTATGTACATCTGGAATAGCGGACTCTATTATCTCAATCACAATGTTGTGCGGTGTAAGCCCAGCGGCCAAAACCTGCTCTTTCAAACGGCCGGTCCAGTCTTTGTTCTCAATGGACGACGCGTCAACATTCACGCTTAAAATCACCTCGGCGCCGCGGTTTTTAATAGATGAAAAACTTTGAAGAATTTTGGCCCGACAAACCAAATCTAAGTCATGGTTCAACCCGCGGGCATTGGCCTGAGTGAACAGATCTATTGGAGAGATGATGGATTTATCAAAAGGGTTAATGCCGCGGCTCAAGCCCTCAAAACCAATAATGGCTTTTCGTTGAACCGAAACCAAGGGCTGGAAATAAGCCATGATGTGTTGACCACTGATAATTTCAGCGACGTCAAAACTCTTCTCTGAGCTCGCTAGCATAAGTGTTCCTTTTCCAACGGCAGTGTGGATGCTCAAAACCCAATCAAGAAACAAAACTTTAGGCGGCACTTGAGAATCCACAGACAAAAAAACCCAAAACGCGCCTCTAAACGCGATTTGGGTATAGGTGTCAGCCTAAAGATGATTTCTTCCCTGTTCGACTTTCTGTGAGAAAGTCACGCCGGGACAAGGTGGAAAAAGCCCGCGTTTCAGATTGTTTTGTCAGTCTATTTCTCTCATCGCCATCGGTCAACTAAAACCAGCGACACCACAAGTTAAGCCAATGTAAACAAACCCCATTTCAAATTGCCGCAATTTTTCACCCTAAAATCGACAAAAAATTTCTATCGTTTGAATGCCTTTTTTAATTAACCCTTCTTAAAAAACTCTCAATTGTTTTCCAATAGCGCGGAACTATCCGATTGGTTGAAAGATGACCACCCTTATTTAACAACACTAACCGCACACCGGTCTTCTCCGCGAAATTTTCCACCGACCGCCACGACACGTAAGGGTCATCCTTTGCGTGAAAAAGCATCACCTTGTTGGAATCTATTTTGTCGGCGTGAGATATGGGATTATAAAATCCACCCTTTCCCAACTTGGCCCAGTCTTTGCGGCGCAGACGGTAAGCTTGACCAAAGGCTTCTCGCAAATAAGCTGTATAGCTAGGATTTGAGGTTTCTTTTTTCTCCGAGTGGGCTAAAACATTCCAATCCACCACCGGACAATTGGCTATTGCCTTAGTGACACGCGGATCGAGAGTGGACAAAACCGCCGCGGCGCCGCCAAAACTACCCCCAATAACAAATATTTCTTCTGGTTTTAAATTAAACTTTTTCCCAAAGGTCAGTTCTTTTAAACCCTTTGGCAGTTCATCAATGATGTCGCGGATATCAATCGCGGGCGACTTGGCTAAAAAGCGCCCATCACTTTCCCAACAGCCCCGAAACCGGGGGTAAATGATCCAATAACCCTTTTTGGAAAGCCAATAAGATAAGTCTTGTTTGCGAGGCATACCCGGCATGCCGTCACAAAGAATAATGACGCGGTTAGATTCCTTTTTTCCAAAAGGCGGTAAAAACTCAGCCACAATTTCTTTTTTAAATCGAGTCCGATAAATGGCAACCACCTCTTTCTAAAAACAATTGAAATTTATTTGTTTTTTTTGTGGTTATAAATCAAAAGAGCTGTTTCGGTGTAGTTGTAGTCACGATATAACTGCCCCGCGTAGGCAAACATCAAAGCCACCTCGCGGGTATTCACTTCTTTTTCTTTTCCAAAATAAACTTCTTTGCCTACACCTGTTCGGCTATTGCCTTCTGCGCTTACATCGCCATCGGCCCCAATCTTGTCCAATTCCCAATCCAAACCTCTATGAATTACCGTGTCAATTTCCGGCGAGGGATAATAAGTCGCATAGTACATCAACATCTGCAGGTTGACCGCCTGGTAGCTGGAATCTCCTCCACCATTTTCTTGAAAAGCTCCCGAGTTTTTATCAAACAGAGCTAAGGCCATATCTCTTAACTTATATGCTTCTCGAGGAGGATCAGTACCCAGCAGCTTGGCCGTTAAAAACAAGGCGTCGGCATCAATCAAAAGGCGGTTTGGCGTATTTTGGTCGTGCTTGACCAATTCGTCGTAATTCTTAACAAGATAATCAGAAGCTAAACTTAAGGACGAGTTATAAGTTTCCACCCTGGTTTGATATTCAGCCCAATACTCGCTTTGCTTGAGCGCGAGAAAAGTCCTAGCACAGGCATTCACCCAAAAGGCGGTTCCAGTCGGAGCTTTATCGCCAAATCCTCCGTCAGCCTTTTGCTTCATAAAAGTGACATAAGCCACTTCAAACCCTTCCCCAATCCACTCTTTGTTGCGAAAGGCCAAACCCGCCAAAAGCGTATCCATCCCGCCTCGTTGATACTCAGCGCCTAAGTACTTGGGTAGGTTATGGCTCATCATGCCGTTTTCATCCACTTTACCGCCCTTGTATTCCCGTTGAAGTTCTTTGGGCATTTGGCGAACCATATATAAGAGATTGGTTGGAAAAGTGGTCTGCGCCCAAAGCCATTGAGCGCCCAGTAAAGAAATCGTTAAAAGAGCAGTCCAAGCAAAAGAAGTACGAGAAATCATGCATCCTCCAGGCCCATCAAGTTGTGGGAATTAACCAATAAAATGATCTACATAGTAACGCCTGCGACAGTGCTTTTCATTCGCCTTTCACAAAAAAGCCTGAACCCATGAGGATTCAGACTCTTACAACCTTCAATTGATCTTTGCTTTAATTAAATCAAACCTTTATTGGAATCTAAAGGACGGCCAGGACTTATTGAAAGAGCGCCCGAGGGGCATTTGGCGACTTGGTCTTTAATTTCCTGCGTGGTCGCGGCCAAAGGGTTAATCCAGGGCTTGCGGTTAGGATCAAATACTTCGGGCTGTCCTAAAAAACAGATTCCCGCGTGGATGCAAAGCCCCGGTTTCCACACAATCGTCACTTCACCATTGGAATAATGCTTCGTGATTTCTCTTTTCTTTTCCATCGCGGATTCCTTTCAAAACCGTTGTATCAACCCCAGTTCCAGCTTAACGGGATTAGTGTCTATGTAAAAAGAAAGCTGATTGTTTTCTGAACTTGATGATTATAGCGGTTAATGGCATGCGTAAAATCACCATGGGAAGCGATAAACAAAACGGTTGCAGCTACAATAACCAAGTTTCCGCCAATTTAAAAAGTATCGGAAATGAACGAGTGTTGAATTGCGCGGTTAAACTTTGCCAAATAATTTCTGATAACCGCCTCAATCATTACTGAAGAAGCATGATTTTGAACAGTTTAGTGATCGTTTGTCCCCGAATGGCCTCAACCCGCATGTAGTAAAGACCGTTGGCTACTTGTTTTTGGTAGCGATCCTTAAAGTTCCACACAATTGTACCGGTTTGGTCAATCGAAGTTTCACCTTCCGCGATTTTTCGGAAAGCGAGGCTATACACCGTCCACTTAATGGTAGTAGGTTTTGGCACCTGAATCCAAATGCTAACTGGCTTTCCTTGCGAAGGATTGGGATAAGGTCCCTGCAATAATGTCGCGGGCGTGGCAGTCGCTGTCCAAGTCGGTGTGAATGTAGTCGTAAAAGTGTTCGTGGCAGTCGCCTGCGGCAACGGTGTAAACGAGGATGTTGCCGTTGCCGTGGCTGTGAAGGTATCCGTCAATGTAAAGGACGGAGTAAAACTCGCCGTCATCGTATCGGTAAAAACAGGGGTTTTGGTAAAAGCTGAAGTGGCCGTAGGCGTGGCCGTATTAACCGGAGTATTCGTATTGGTGTTAGACGGCGTGCCAGAGGGCGTTAACGTAAAGGTCCGCGTTGCCGTAACCGTGATGGTAAATGTGGAACTGGGCGTATAGGTAGCGGTGGCGGTACTCGTGGATGAATTCGTTGAAGTAGCCGTCAACACCGGACTCAGCGTGCCCGTTGGCGTTTCCGTGGGGGTATTAGTAACCGTAAACGTCGCTGTATTCGTGTAGGTCGATGTGGTTGTAGGTGAAGGGGTGTAAGACGGTGTCGCGGTTTTAGTTAAAGTCACCGTGGGTGTAGCGGTTGAGGTAAGTGTTGATGTCGCAGTATTCACCTTAGTATTGGTAAAGGTAGCCGTCACAGTCGGCGAGAAGGTGTTAGTAACAGTATTAGAAATGGTCGGTGAAAATGACGCCGTAAAAGTAGAAGAAGGTGTAAAAGTATTGATCGGCGTTGAGGTTGGCGAACTAGTTTTTGTGCTGGTAAAGGTGGACGTCACCGTGGGCGAAGCGGTGCTGGTATAAGTCGCCGAAGGCGTTGCGCTAAAGGTTGAAGTAAAAGTATCAGTCGCCGTATTAGTGGCTGCAGCCGTAGATGTCTTAGAAGCCGTATTCGTTGTGGTTTGCGTGGCCGTACTAGTAGCTGTGTTGCTGGCTGTTTGCGTAGCCGTGTTAGAAGCCGTATTGGTCGCCGTTTGGGTGGCTGTTTTGGTCGGCGTGGCTGTAATAGTGGGCGTGTTGGTTCTGGTCGCCGTAAAAGTGCTGGTTACCAGACAGGAAGAGGTAATGAAATTAATGTCATCTATCCATAAATAAGCCGCCCCGCTGGTTTGAGGCTGAAAAACCAACTGTGTCGCGTTTTGAAGATTCTGTAAAAGGGTTCCGGAGTTCCCACTAGGGTTTGAGAAGGTAGTTGAATCCAAATTCAGCGTCACCTGGGTCCAAGAAGTAGTGGCGTTAAAAGGTGCCTGCCACCAGGAATACCCAGCGCCGCCATAGGTTTGGCTGGAAGCGGGTTTACACCAATAGGCTCCCGGTACCGAAGCTGTCACCCAAAAAGTCACTTGTCCATAGTTGGAGATATTTACTGTACCCGTCCCCGCTCCCGTCGGATTGGCCGTAGAACTTAAATTAGCAAAACACTCGCCATAACTGCCCGCCGCGATGCTGTAGGCGAACTGCATAGAAAACCCGCTGTAGCCAGGCGCCAAATAATTTAAAGCTCCACCGCTGCCCGAACCAAAGGAAGTCGCCCATGTGCCGCCAAAAGTATTCGTGGCACCCGAACCATTATTAAAATCATCCAAAACCGTCACGCAGCCGCCGCCATAAACAGGCGTGGGACTAGGCGTCATGGTTGGTGTAAAAGTGGGGCTAGTACCGCAAATCACCGGAACCGAAACGTTGTAGGGCGAATTGGTCCAATAGTTTTTTAGCGTGGTAAAGGCCGTTCGATAAGTGCGGGGGCCGCTGACATTAATCCCTAACGCGGTTCCCAAGCCAAACCAAGCTTCATTGCCATAGTTATCAGGCAGCACACTCAGCGTTTCCCCGCAGGAACCATGGGTGGACGGAGTACCGCATTTCCACCATTCATCATTCCATTCAAACACGCAGCCACCCAAAAGCTTATTAGAGGAGTTCAGGGCACTAAGATTGTTTCCAATAGAATTGGGCCAAACGTCGGCAAAGAAGTTGGATTGATCGGCGTCATCCTCAGTTCCGGTGCCATTGTTGTAAGCGTCATTACCAAACTCTGTAATTAAAAGAGGCTTAGTTAAAGTGTAGGCTGACACCACATTACTGTTCCAAACTCCTGAAGTGGATAAATAAACATTCAACGACCATATATCCAACGATGTTACCAGCCCCGTGAGCCCCGCATTATTGATGTCATTATTGTTAACCAAAACCGCCGTATAAGGGTGAGCGGTATCCGCGTTAGCCTTTTCGTAAGCGATCACATTTTGATAAAACTGAAACATCTGAGTGTCGTTCATCGGGCTCAGGTTGACAGAATTGTTATTTTCATCACCCAAAGCCCACATCAAAATATTGGGATAAGTGGATGTATTCTTGAAAAGATTGATGACCGCGGCGAATTGAGTCTCGATTTGTGAAAGATTGGTAGCGTTGGTGTAATCCACGTTATACGGCACCCAAAAGTTGGGTATCACATAAATCCCCTGCGCTGCCGCCGCCGAAAGCAAGCGGTCATAGTTGCCCTTCATAGCGGCGTTCACCGTACCATCTGTATCAAACAAAGCGGAGTAGTTAAAGTAAACCCGGATGGTATTGACGCCCATGACGTTCATTTGGGCAAAGTCAGATATGCAAACATTATAGATATAAGCCCACTCTTGATTATTGTCAGCGATAGGAACCGGATTGTAATTAACGCCTCGCACCAGAAAGGGCGAGCAATTGACAAGCAGCTGGCGGCCCGAAACACTCACCGTGCTGGCGAAAACGGAAGTCTGAACTGTTAAATAGAGCAGTAGACTCCAAACCAAGTTTTTTCGTTTGAGAAAAAAACGATTCAAAACGTTATTCCTCGTCTCTTCAAAGACTTAATAAAAACCTTTTCACACTCTCAAAGTCGGTCCGGGTTTTAAGAAGTAAAAAAGACCTATTTTTGAGAACGTTCTCAAATATAATACCGGCTTTCCTGTTTTTTGCCACCTAGTAAACCCTTGGGTTAAACGAAGATTTTGGGCTTTTAAAAACACTGGAAGAAAAACTACACAGACAAAACAGATAACACAGCAAATCACAGATGACTTTACCACCAGAAGATATAAGGGTCGGTTAGAAATAAGCTTAGTTTTTAAGGTCTTTGTTTGTGAAAGGTCTTAAGCCAAATTTGGCGGAGAATTTTAACCAATTCCGCGTACTCTACTAATTCCATGGGCTTCACCACATAATGATCCGCTTTCAAGCGAGTGGCCCATTCCATGTCCAAATCACTCTCTGACGAAGTCAAAATAATGACTTGGATGTTTTTCAAAACTGAACTTTGACGTATTTCATTCAGAATGGTCAACCCATCTTTACCGGGCAATTTCAAATCTAAAAGAATCACGTCAGGACGCGGAGCGTTCACGAAAGTATTTCGTTGGTTTAAAAAATCAAGCGCCGCTTCACCGGTGTTTACGTAGGTCAACTGGTGGGCAAAACCCGCTTTTCTGAGCACCTGCTTTAAAATGTTTGCGTCGCCATAATTATCTTCCACATGAAGAATTTGGATGGCGCGTCCCGCGATCTTAATACCCATTGACATAGTCGACCTCAAAAGCTGGATAAAGTAGCTTGTCCAAAACGGTTTCAAATGCGTCAAACACACATATATTAAATCAAATTACTCCCCCAGATTAAATAACAAATTATGGGGAAAAACGCCCAAAAGTAAGCGTTTGAATTGAGGTGAAATTTTTAAACACTTCAACGACAACCCATAGCCTTTAAAAACCCCTGTCGGTTTTTGTCTCACAATGGCGTGACATCGCACCCATCTTCATCTATCGATCAAGTACCAAAAGTGGCTTTGATTAGATTCAGAAAACGATCATCGGTTTCCTGTAACACTTAACAAAGTTCAAAACTTATCATCTTGTTGATAGATACTTTGAAAACTGACATTGGTTTCAATTCAAAAAAGCAGACCTTTTATTGATGAATTTAATCAAAACAAACTTGTAAACGCTTACACCCCACATTGATAAGTCCGGACACTTCTCAAACATATGATGTGTGTCACATTTCAACAATACCGCCCATGGATTAACTTTATTGCCCGCAAAAAGTTTCTACTTACAAAAAAATCAAAAATCAAACTTGGCATAATTTATGTCTATGGAGATTTAACCTGGCCAAAAACCATTCAATTTATCTTTTCGATTTAGAATTTAGTTGTCCACTCTTATGTAGCAAACTTTATTCCGAGGAATTGTATGGGATACAAAAAGTTTGTAACCAACACACTTGAACTGTGCTTCCAAATAAAAACGTTTTCCTTTTTTGCTGCCCCGTTCTGCGAATCAAAAAAAAACACCAAATCTAAATTTGTCACTTTATTTTTTTTACTCTTATGCTCCGGAACAGCTTGGTCACAGACAACCACCTACTATTTAACCGATAGCACCTCATACTCGTCTTCCGCTACCATTTGGGACCTAAGCACTTCATCTCCCTCCAGCCCCGACAACAATTCGGATATAAACGTCACTTTAGGCGCGACCGGTGTTTATCAATTCATCCCGGGAAAAAACATTACCTCCACTTACTCCGCCTCCAATAATTTTACGGGCGGCGGATGGGAAACGGGCGCGCTGACAGGCACCTTACCCGCTTCCCCCTGCACCCTTAATGTTAAACTCATTAACGGCAACGGATTATTGTCACTGGCCGGCAATATGCAGGCACGTCTTTTAGCCGGCACCAACACCAATGGTTCCAACGCCACTACTATCACTAACTGGATAAGCTCGCCAAATTCCTTAAATGTCGCCGCCAATCAAACAGCCACCGATAGTTTCGCCATGTCACTGCCTTCTTCCACTGCCCTCATCAACGAACATCTTTTTTTAGAAGTCGCCTGGAACAGCACTGACTCACTGGCTTTTAGCGTAACTTTTGTATCAAATGAATCGACCGAAAACTTTGTCATACCAGACATCGTACCCTTCACCTCTACCCCCACCAACAGTGCAACCAACACGGCAACCAATACCGCGACTAACACAGCTACACAAACCGCTACTAATACCGCCACCAATAGTTCAACTAATACTCCTACAACAACGGCGACGAATACAGCAACCAACACCTCCACTGACACTTCAACCAACGGTCCCACCAACACGGCTACTCAGACCGCCACCAACACAGTAACCAACAGCGCCACCAATACCGCAACTAACACTTCTACACCTACGCCTATCAATACCGGTCTAGCTCTCACTGCGACTAACACAACTACCTCCACAGTCACATCAACCTCCACCATTTCACCCACTCTCACTATCACACCCAGCCCCACCATTACGCCCGGCGGCAGCGGCAATCCCAGCGCCCGGATCCCCGATGGTGTTTTCGGATCCAGTCACAATGCCTTTGACCCAGCTTTCGGAAACGTCATTCTTTATTACAACGTCCCCCAGGACGCCCATATTCAATTAACGATCTTCAACGTCATCGGCTTGCCCGTACGAAAACTGGTAGACGAAGATAAAACCGCGGGAATCTGGAGTGTCGAGTGGGATGGCCGCAATGACAATTTTGGAGTGGTCGCTTCGGATGTTTATTTCGTCATCATTCGCATCGGCAACACGAATTACATACGCAAAATTGCCGTGGTCAGGGGCGGCAAATGAACAGAAACTGCCGCTGCCTTTTGAAAACCCTCGCGCTCACTCTATTGCCGGTCGCCGGAATGGGCGCGGATCAAGTTTCCACTACAGGTAATCAGTTCAGCTTAATTCCACAGGGCGCCCGGGAATCCGCCATGGGGGGCAATAACAGCGCCTTCGCCGATGGCGCTTTTGGTGTTTTTGGCAATCCTGCCGCGACCGCCGTACTGCCTGGAAGCGACATTTCGTTGTCCCAGCTTTTTTGGTTCACTGACACCAATTACGAGACCGCCGCCTTCGCTCAAACCTTAGATCAAATTGGCACCGTCGGCGTAGGCCTCTCTCTTTATTGGGTTCCCAGCTTTGACAATACCGGAGGATTGGAAAACGCCTTTTCCTCTACTAGCTATGAAGCTATCGTGAGTTATTCCACTCCCATTGGGTCCTGGGGTTTAAAAGGGCTCTCCTTTGGCGCTTCCGCGCGCTATATCGCCGATACTTTTGGCAGCATGGCTCAAACTTCCGACATCGCAGTGGACTTAGGCGCTTATTACCAGACCAATTGGAAACCTTTGCGGTTGGGCCTCAGTTTTAAAAACATTGATCTAGTTCCTTCCACTATGAATTCTGTCCCCTTTTTCTATGGATTGGGCTTTGCGCTCAACCAAGATCATTGGCTGCTAACAGGTGAACTGACACAAACCGCGGGACAAAACACTCAACTTCAGGCCGGCGGAGAGTATTGGGTCGGAAAGTTTCTAGCGCTTCGCGCCGGATGCCGGAGTCAAAGCACTAGCGGCTCTTACTTTGAACCATCTCTGGGTGTCGGTTTAAAAATAGACTCTAACGCCCGCTTTGATTATGCCGTAGCTAGCTATGGGGACTTAGGCCTCGTTCATTGGATCGCGCTGGGGCTTTCCTGGGAACCTGCCAAACCCACGCCCACTCCAACCCCTCTCCAACCCGTCACTGTTGTTAGCCCGCCGCTGCCCACGCCCACGCCTAAAATTATTTATATCGTTAAGGTCATCAAAACACGGGTAACTCCGCTGCCCACGCCCAAAGTAACGCCTAAAGTTGCAGCCGCTGATGTACCCGTAAAACCTGCCGAAACACCAGGCTTCCCCTTGAGAGGCAGTGTCACTTTGAATAACACCGTTCACTTAGCCTGGGACGCGCAGGCAACCGTTACAGGCCCCAGCCTCGGCTACAACGTTTACGTCAGTATGGTGGAAGGCGCGGGATTCAAAAAAGTAACAGATAAACCCATCACACAAACCCAATGGTCCGAACAGGCCGGACTACACGGCATTGTTTTTTATTATCAAGTTAAGGCAGTGGATAGTCAGGGCGTCGAAACCCTCTCCTCAGAAATCAGGAACATCAATGTTCCATAATCACCAGAAGGCGCTGTCACAGGAGGATATATGGACCGGTTTGATCGAAAAATAATGGCAGGATTGGCCGCCGTCATGGCGGTCTTTTTGGCGGTCGGCTTTTTTTCATATAAACAGACCATCAATTTCATGAATAGTTCCCGGTCGCTGATACAAAACCATCAGGTATTGGAAAAGTTGCTATTAATTCTCCAGGACATTTCGGATGCCAAAAGCGGTCAAAGAGACTTCATTATTACAGGCCAGGAAAGCTTTCTGACCGCCTGCCAAAACTCTCTTTTTGGCGTCAATCAAAAGGTTCGCGACATCCGGGATATGATCGTTAAAGACGACGCTTCCCAAGCCGGAAATTTGGAAAACCTTAACTTTCTTTTGGTTAAAGAAATTAACTTCCTAACTCAAACCATTGAAACCCGCCGGGAAAAGGGCCTTAAGGCCACTGTGGAACTCATTCAAAACTCCTCGGGGGCTGAAACTATGGACGATCTTCATCAATTGGTTTGGAATATCCAAAGCCAGGAAAACATCCTTTTGCAAAAACAAACCGAGCAGATGGAAGCCGAATCAGCCAAAGCCCAGCAGGCCTTTACGGCAGGATTCATTTTGGACGCGGGCTTATTACTGCTGGTTTATCTTTTTGTCCACGGCGAGATCAATAAGCGAAACCGGATTGAAAGCAAATTGGGCCAAACCACCGATATTCTTCAGTCGGTTTTGGAAAACATGGTGGACGCTGTTTTAGTGGCCGATACCCAGGGTAAGTTTTTTCTGGCCAACCCCGCGGCAAAACGCCTGGTTGGCATCGACCTCGGCACTTTCCCCACCATGGAATCCGCGGCCTCAAAGCTTCAATTCTATCTTTCCGACAAAACCACACCTTTCAATGTTCAGAATTTGCCGTTATATAAAGCCATCCATGGCGGCGAAGAAAAAGGCGTGGAGATGTTTGTAAAATCTCCAACCAATCCCGAAGGACTCTTCCTATATTCCATCGGCAAACCTTTAAAGAATAAAAACGGTGAAGTCATCGGCGGCGTCGGCGTCTATAGCGACATTACGGACCGAAAAAATCGTGAAGGGATGATTCTTCGGGACAACAGCCGGCTCAAAGAGTCTGTTGACCGTTTAGAGCAATACAATCGTGAAATTTCACTCATCGCCAAACTGGTGGAATCGCTTCAAGCCTGCCTGACTGTCGCCGAAGTGGCTAAAACCAGCGCCGTGATCATGTCGCAACTTTTCCACGATGTTTCCGGCGGTGTTTATATCATCAATAACTCGAAAACTACTATTGAGATGATGGCAAACTTCGGGCCTAAATTGCCGTCCCGGGATTATTTTTCGCCGGACGAATGCTGGGCTATGCGCCGTTCGCAGGCCCATCATGTGGACAAGGACCATCACAACATGATCTGTCATCATTTCACGGACGAGGCACCCGCCGAGTACATTTGCATACCGCTCGCCGCCCAGGGCAACCCCGTGGGCCTCTTCCATCTGAGCTCCCCAGTGGAAGGCCGTTTGGGAACACTTCAACGAAAACTGGCTATTTTGATGGGTGAACAGGTCGCCCTGGCCATCGCCAATCTTCAACTGAAAGAAGCTTTGAAAAATCAAAGTATCCGCGATCCCCTCACCAATCTCTTTAACCGCCGTTATCTGGAAGAAGCGATGGAAAAGGAATTGGCCCGCGCCGAACGCGGCACCTACAATTTGTCAGTTTTGATGTTGGATATTGACCACTTTAAACAGTTCAACGACAAGTTCGGCCACGAGGCAGGCGACCGGGTTTTATGGGAAGTTGGTTCCCTGCTGAATAAATCTGTCCGCAAAAGCGACATCGCCTGCCGGTACGGCGGCGAGGAGCTAATCGTGCTTTTGCCCGAAACCGACTTAACGGAAGCTAAGGACATCGCTGAAAAAATCAGACTGGCGATTAAAGAATTAAAACTCACTCACCTCAACACCTCTTTAGGAACCGTGACCGCCTCCATCGGAGTCGCTTCTTACCCCGTAGACGGCCATAGCGGCATTGAGGTTCAGCGCCAGGCGGATATCGCCCTCTATAACGCTAAGTCCTTAGGCCGTGACAGGGTTTTTTGCTGGAGAGACGTGAGCAGCGACCAAAAGAAAATACTGCCGCATTTTGACAAGAATTTCGTCAACACTTCGGCGGATTTTAAAATGCATAATTAGGAATGGGGGATGAAAGACAGCGGGTTTTAACCTTACAGGCCGAAGCGGACTTCCCCGCCAAAATCCTGGGAGTCAAAGTTGGCGCGGCCAAACTCACCCTGATAATGGGCCGCTACACCAAAACCGCTCTTCCATTGCAGGCCTAAACGGGCGCTGACTTGCGCGCCGCTTTGACCAATTTGAGCGCCCTGAACCGTAAAGGTGCTGCCGCCCACGCTGGAGGCGATGGAACCGCCCTGAGTATTGAACTCGTTCAACCAGGTCGCGCTGACCATAGGAGCTAAAGACACTTCTTTATCCAGCGCGAAGGCACCGGAAACTTCGCCGCCCAAGTTGCTAACCAAGGAACTTTGACCCTGGTTGCCAAAGGTTTCAGGCGCGGTCGAACCAGATTCGCTGAATCCGTTCACATCCACTTCGGTATATTGCAGCGAAGCGATCGGACCCAACGTGAAGTCGTCCGCCGGCATTTGGTAGCCCAATCCCAATTCACCCGAGTAAACCATACCGTTCGTATTGCCCGTGGCCGTGCCGCCCACCGCCGCGCGCTGGCTGTTATAAGTTTCGTAGCCCGCGTCACCCATCAATTGAACGTAGAAACCGTCCGCTTTGGCCATACCGTAAACACCAAACTCGCCGCCATTAATGCCCAGCGTGCTTCCATTAGTGGCATTCACCGTTGTTCCGTGATAACCCGCCATGAAACCGACGGCCAAATCGTGATTGACCATGTAATCCGCGCCGGCGGTGATGCCATTGAGAGAGGATTTGTAACCAGAGCCGTTACCATCATTCGCCACGTTCACGTTGCCGTCGTCGCCCGTAAAGAAACCAGCCCAGCGCTCATCACCTTTAAAGTGTGTGCTGTTGCGGGCAATTTCGAGTTCTTCTTCCGCCGGCATCAAGCTGGCAAACATCGGGTTGCCGTCGATCATCGCGGTTTGATGATTACCATATCCACCCTGGCCGGATAAGAAGCTGGACATACGGCCTTCTACCGCCGAAGCCTGAACTTCACTGATCTGGTTATTGACAGAATAAAGAGACGCTAAGCTCGAGGGCGAGATCTCGTTAAAGATGGGTGAGAATTGGGTAGCCTTGGTATTGGCCAGCAAAACCGCCAGCGCGCTCGCCGAACGGCCTCCAATATTATTCAAAGCGTTGGCCACAGAAAGCTGGTTGCTGCTGCCGTTAGCGAATTGAGCGAAATTACCCGGTTCAGTCTCAAGGAACACCGCGTTCCCGCCGTAAACAGGAACTAAGCGGATACCGCCAAAGGCCGAATCATCGACTGCGGCAAATGCGCCCGATAACGTACCGACTGAGTTAATCAAACCAAAAGTTTCACCCACCGTAGGAGTAAACGCGTTGTACTGCGTCAACTGAAGTGTTCCACCCACCGTCGCGTTTCCACCCACCACCAAATGTTCATAGTTGGCCGAAAGGGTGCCGCCCAAGCCCAAGCTCAAAATCCCGCCAGTTTGAGTGTAGTTTCCTGTTACAGAAATGGTGTGAAGCACTACTCCATCCGTAGAAAGGGTTCCTCCAGCTAAGTTAATCCCGCTGGCGCCTAAAGCACCCGCGTTCGCGAGAACCAATTTACCGGCGTAAATATTAGTGGTACCCGTATAGTCGTTTACACCTGATAAAGTCAGCGTGCCCGTACCCACCTTGCTTAAAGAACCACCGGTATGATTAACAATTCCGCCATCCACAATGGTAACAGCGCTGGTAATTGTCACACTGGAGTTATCCGAACCAATCCCCAAGTTATTAGAACCCAGATAAACCATGCCGCTTCCGTTAATAGAACCTACGGTCACACCGCCATTGGCACCGCTAAGATCAAATCGGCTGCTACCCAACAAATGGAAAGTTCCTTGGCCCGAGCCATTGCCAAAGAAGTAAATGGAACCAGTGCTTTCATTGGTAATCGTCGCGGTGCCCGTGCTGGCACTGCCGTAAAATTCCATGCCGCCGTGATTATCAATATTGGCGTTGCCCAGAGTGGACTGGCTATTAGCCGTCACCCAACCCAGCGAACCATTCGTAATCGTCGCGCTGCCCGCCGAGGAATTATCACTGAAGAAAACATCTCCCGTGTTGTTGATGGTGGCTGTTCCTGCTTGGCTGCTGCCGGAGAATTCCAGCTCCGCGCCAGACTGGTTGTTAATCAAGGCACTGCCTGCTTTGGAATTATCATTAAAGTTCGTAAAACCACTGTTGGTAATCGTCGCCGAACCCGCCTGGCTGAAGCCGTAGAACTGAAGGTCCGCTTCCGCCGCGTTAGTTATGACGGCAGTCCCCGCCGTCGCATGGCTGTCAAACTCAATCAAACCATCAGTGTTAGCCATCACCGCATTTTGAGCTGAAGAGTTATCCGTAAAGTAAATCGTGCCGCCCAAATTATTCAAATTAACGGTAGCGCCCATGCTGGTGTTGGAGAATTGAGCCAACCCGCCGGTATAGTTGTTAATAGTCGAGTTTGCGGCTGTGGAAGTATTTGTGAAATTAGTCCAACCAGCGTTTGAAATAGTCAAAGACGCCGCGCTGGCCGAATCAATCAAATACAACCCGCCGTTAGAACCAACCGTAACTTGATTGGAAGCACCCAACGTTCCGTTCGTATCCAACACCAGCAAACCATCCGTAATGGTCGTCGCGCCCGTGTAGGTATTCACCCCGCCGAGGAGAAGGTTTTGATTGGTGACCTTTTCCAAGCCCGTGTTACCCGAAATGACGCCGGTAAAATTACCCGAGGCAATTTGGAAGGTAGAATTATTACCTGAGGAAATACTAACGCCGCCCTGGCCCAAGAGTTCGCCCAGATAAACAGAAGTCACACCCGTAACCGCTCCAGAACCATCCAAACCTCCCGCCACATTAAGAGAAGAATCGGTGTCTATGAGGTCCAAATCGCCGATAGTCACTGAAGCGGTGCCAGCCAAACCCGCGATGCCATCTTCCACACTGCCGCCAGTGCCGCTCTGAACCACAATGGAGGCGCCATGATTAAGCTCGATAGAATTTGCTGACAATACCGCGTTGCCGCCGACTCCACCAATGCCGTCAGTACTGCCCCCGCCCTGTCCGCCCAGCACATTCAAGAAACTGTTGTCGATCGAAACTGGTCCACTAATGGTCAAAGAAGCCGTACCGCCCGCGCCGCCAATGCCATTTTGGTATTCAAAACCACCCACACCACCCTCAACCTCAAAATTCGAATTGTCCTCATCTACCACATTCGTGGTCAAAATCATGCTGCCCAAGGTTACCGAGGCATTGCCACCGGCGCCTTCAGCGGTGCCGGCATTAACGTTATTACCCGAATTGCCGTTACCACCCTGAATAGTGATAAAGCTCGTATCGGCCATCACCATTCCCGTGGCAAAAGAAGCGTCCCCGCCATTGCCGCCAACTCCATAGTTTGTGAAGGAAGTCTTGCTACCGCCGTTACCACCAAACACGTTAAAGTTGGAAGAGGCGTTATTAGCCGTCATCACCAACGTGCCGATCGAAACTGAGGCGTTACCGCCGTTGCCACCATTAGACGCATAGCTGTTTCCGCCATTGCCGCCATCTGCGTCAAACTCGCTCGATTCCAGCGAAATCCCGTTGCTCGCGGCAAAGTTCGCGTCGCCGCCAACCCCACCTTTACCGGTAGTCGAGTTATTACCACCGTTACCGCCCACCAGCGTAAAGTCGCTAGCCTCACCCGGGGTGGAATCGGGCACTGAAACTTGATAGTAATTATTAGACGTGATCATCAAAGTGCCGACAGAAACCGCGGCACTGCCGCCCGCGCTTTCAGAAGTGCTGGTCAAGCTGCCATTACCCGCGGCGCCGCCTGCCACTTCCATCGTGCTTGAATCAATTGAAACGCCCTGAGCAAATAAGGAAGCCGAACCGCCCGCGCCGCCCGAATAGGGATTGCTATTGCCCATCGTGCCGCCATTACCGCCGTTGATCGAGAAGTCAGAAGGAATGACGTTAGAAGTAATGAATAAATTTGTTCCGATAGAAACAAAACTGTTTCCACCATTGCCCGCCGCGCCCGCTGAACTGTTCATTCCAGTGCCGCCGCCAACCAGGATTCCGCTGGAATCAATAGAGACCGAGCCATTAGAAACCAAAATACCCTGACCACCCGTGCCAGGCGTACCCGTGCTCAGGTCATTAGCACCCGCGCCGCCCAATATCCTCACGGAAGAAGATTGATCAAATAAGTTATTGCTGGTCACAGTCAAAGAACCCACAGTTACCGCGGCGTCGCCGCCATTGCCATCCAGGGTTTCAGTCGTTCCAGAAGCTCGTCCACCATCGCCGCCCAAAATGCTGACCGAGCTAGAGTCCACCATCATGACTCCGCCGACATTCAACAAAGCCGTTCCGCCGTTACCGGCGTTCCCAATGCTGTTGTCGTAACCGCCCGCGCCGCCATGCAACGTAAAGCGGGAGTAGCTGCCGCTCCAGGTCTCGCTGTCAAAATTGTTGTAATAACTATTCGAGGTAATCGCCAAATTATCCACATTGACGGTCGCGCTGCCGCCATCATTTTCAAAACCGCCCGTGACCACACCCGCTCCCGACTTACCGCCCGCCACTGTGAAACGGCTGGAATCAACCCAAAGCGTTCCAGTTTGGAAGGAAGCCGATCCGCCCAGGCCACCAATGCCCGACTCAAAAGACTGACCCGCGTCGCCGCCGATCACCGCGAAATCAGAAGAGGCATCCGTCGCCGTGACTGCCAGGCTGGTGCCGATAGAAACAAAGGCGCTACCGCCCGCACCGCCAAAAGCACCATTGCCGCCGCTACCGCCGGTCACTGAGACCGAGCTAGAATCCACCAAAGAAGCGTTCGCCACGGTTAAAGCCGCCGAACCGCCGTCGCTGCCGTTGCCATCGTCATAGTCAAACGCGCCCGCGCCGCCGGTAACCACTAAAGCCGAAGGTCCGCCGCTAAACTCTCCCTCTTCCTCCAGAAGATCTTCCACTACGTGGTTTTGGTAATAGCTGGTTGAGGTTAAAGAAAGGCCACCCAAAGAAACATAAGCGCTGCCAGCCGCGCCATTGTAGGCGTTTGTTAATCCATTGCCATAATTGCCGCCATCTCCGCCGCCGCCCACACTAATGAAACCGGAATCAGCCGAGAGCAACCCATTTACATATAAAGTGGCAGATCCACTGGTGCCAGTCGTGCCAGAACCATCACCCTCTCCATCACCAGCTGAACCCGAAGTGCCGCCCGCGATAAGGAAATTAGAAGAACCGCTTCCCGCCGTTAAGGTCAAATCGCCTCCAATCGAAACCCAGGCGTTCCCGCCATTGCCAGCGTTACCAAACGTTCCGCTGCCGCCATCACCACCGGTGACACTCAAAGTGCTGGAGTCCATGGAAACAGGACCGCTAACAGTTAAGGAAGCGGCACCGCCATTGCCACCATTACCACTCGCGTAATCAGCACCGCCGTTACCGCCCTTAATAATAAAATTAGTTAAATCTTCTTCCTCTACACTATTGCCGTTGGTTAAGGATAAATTGCCCAAAGAAGCCCAGGCATCGCCGCCCGTACCCTGGGTTTGAGTGTTATCGCTGCCATAACCACTGCCGCCATCACCGCCCGTAATTGTCACACTGCTGTAACTAATCGTTACCGCATTAGTCAACAAGGAGGCCATACCGCCGTTACCGCCAAAGCCTGCACTTTCACCTTCCGTGAAATTATTGCTGCCGCCGTTGCCGCCGATAATAGAAAAGCTGGAATTGTCGTTAACCGCGGTAACAGTCAAACAACCGATCGAAACCCAAGCAAAGCCGCCATCTCCGCCATTACCACCGACACTAAATTCTTCCTCTTCCGTAGAACCGCCGTTACCACCTTTGACCAACACTTCACTGGAATCAATCGATACCGGTCCAGTCACCGTAAAGAAAGCTCTGCCTCCCGAGCCGCCATCGCCGGCGCCGTTATCCGAACCGCCGTTACCACCTTGAAGTACGAACCGGGAAGTATTTCCAAAAAAGTCCTCGTTGTTATAGTAACTGTCCGAAGTAATGCGCAGGCAATTCAGCATTAAAGATGCATCGCCGCCACCGCCATCAACCGGATCGGGTATTTGACTGCCTTGACCACCTGAACCGCCGCCAATACTGACGACGCCCGAATCGACTGACATCATATTGGCAAATAACTGGGCTCCACCGCCATTACCGCTGCCCATAATAGTACTTGCGTTATCGCCGCCCTGACCACCGATGACATCCAGTTCAGAAGAGCTGTAAGTACCCGCCAGCGTCAGGTTGCCGCTAGTGGACAACAAACCATTACCACCGTTTCCGCCCGGATTACTAAAGCCCGAATCGCCATGGCCACCCTGAATGCTAATAGCGCTGGAATCTATCAAAATAGGTCCATTGGCAAACAAGGTCGCATTGCCGCCATTGCCCGATGTGCCTTCATCTACGTTGTCATTACCTTCGCCGCCATTAATCGTGATATTCGACGTGCCGCTTTCGCCGTCACCCACCGCCGTCAAAGAACCTACTGACACCCAGGCATCGCCGCCGTTACCGCCCACGGTTTCGCTGTCACCGCTGCCGTAACCGCCATTGCCGCCCTGTAAATGCAGACCGCTGGCCTCTAACGAAACAGGACCGCTGACCCACAACGAGGCCGTACCGCCATTGCCGCCGCTGCCTTGGCCGTTTTCGCTGCCGCCACCGCCGCCATTAATATTGAAATTAGAGAAGTTATTAAGAGTCAGGCAATTGAGAGTAACCGCCGCGTTGCCGCCAACGCCTTCAGTTGTGGAATCGTCGCCCGAAGAACCATAGCCCGAAGTACCGCCATAAAGATTAATCGTGCCGCCATTAGCTGTAATCATTCCCGCCGTCAACAAAGCTTGACCGCCGCTGCCAGCCGTATAGCCGTCTTCTCCAAATCCGCCCTTCAGAGAAAACTCACCGCCATTGACCGTCATGTTGTTGGTCGTGAAAATCGCGTCGCCGCCATTACCGCCATAACCGTTAAAACCGTAATTGCCGCCATCGCTAGCACCGCCGTTACCGCCGAAACCGCCATCTCCGCCCGAGATGCTGACACTGCTCGAGTCGATCGAAACCGACATGGCTGAAACCGTCACACTGCCGCCATTGCCCGCGTTACCGCCGTTACCGCCATTAGCCGAGTTAACTGATCCGGAAGTGGACCCATTGCCATCAGGAGATCCATTAACTAAACCGTCATAACCGTTTCCACCCTGAGCGCCTACGCTTGAACCGCCGTTGCCGCCAGTACCGCCATCTCCGCCTGCAATGACCACTTGGCTGTCATCTGTAATAATCACACCACAAAAAGTAATGCTCACCGCGCCGCCACTACCTCCCACACCACCCACGCCACCCACACTAGCAATACCTACGCCGCCCTGGCCAGACTTTCCGGTTGTTACTGTGGTTCCGGTGCTATCACCGCCAATACCGTCACCGCCCTGACCAAAGCCACTGTAACCACCATCACCGCCCTGACCACCGGCACCTGCGGTTAAATTAATCGTGGCCGAATCCGTGGTTAAGCTGTTCATGGATAGAGTTAAGTTGCCGCCATTGCCGCCATTACCGCCTAAGCCGCCCGCGCCACCAAAGCCACCGCCACCCGACCCTATTCCACCAACGCCAATTCCCTGAGGACCCGGTGTATTACCCAGATTTCCAGCCGTACCGTTGCCCGCCGTGGCCATACCGCCCGTACCCACGCCACCAGTGCCGCCCTCGCCACCTTGACCACCCGCGCCCGCGGAAACTGAGAAACTACTCGAATTAATCGTCGTATCGCCTGCGGTCATGGTCACACTACCGCCATCGCCGCCGACTCCACCCGCACCACCCTGGCCGCCAAATCCGTTGCCGCCGACCGCGTCGCCGCCTGCGCCTATACCACCCGTGACTCCGGCTGAATCCGCGCCCGTACCATTGCCAGCCGTAACAGGCCCTGCTGTCGCCGCTCCGCCAACTCCACCCGTACCACCGTTTCCAGCCCGGCCGGCTTGAAGCGTGAAACTGCTATTGGACAAAATACTAATAGAGCCATTCATCGCCACATTGATATTTCCACTCTGACCGCCGTAAAAACCTGTCACGCCATTATTGGCCGTCACATCGTTGCTCGCTTCGCCGGACCCAAAAGTCGTATCGTTGCCAGGACCCCCAGTGAACGCATTGTCAGTTCCGGTAACAGTCGCACCGGTCGAAGCGGCCGTCACCGAAGAATTTTCACCCGCGTCACCGCCCCCGCCGCTGGTTAAGCTCACCGAGGTACCCGTCAATGAAAAGGTTCCTGCAACAGTTAAAGAGACGGCACCACCCGCGCCGCCATTAGCCGCGTTATTGTCAAAGCCGCCATTGCCGCCCGCGATGTTTAAAGAAGAACTGGTTTCACCATTGTTGGACATGATCAAGTCGGACGAAATCGAAACTGAAGCGTTGCCGCCGAAGCCTTCCGTACCAGAGGAGCCATAGCCGCCATACGAATTACCGCCAACGACGCTAATAGCAGCACCTGAAGACAAAACCGGACCATTAATATTTAAGGTTGCCGAACCACCGTTACCACCCAATCCAAACCCACCGTTATCATCATTCGCCCCACCGACACCCCCAACCACATTGAAACTGGAATTCTGATAAGTAGATGTCATCGTTAATCCGGTGCTCAAAGAAGCGGAAGCATTACCTCCGTCACCAGCGTTTCCACCGTAGGACTCGCCACCTGCTCCGCCATTGACATTAACTTCGCTGGAATCGATCGACACGGGACCCGAAACCGTTAGTGTTCCATCGCCGCCTTTTCCCGCGTTGCCCTGATTTTGTTCAGTAAACCCATCGCCACCCGAAACCGTGAAATGAGAGTAATTTCCCGCAATATCGTTATTGTAGTTATAGGAACTCATGGAAAGACTACTTAAAGTAACACCCGCATTACCACCCACCCCGTCAGGAGTACCGATGCCGCCCACACCGCCGCCACCGGGTCCGCCCGCGACCGTGACATTGCTGGATTCCACTGTCACCGCACCCGCGTACAAAGAGGCATTACCCCCATTACCACCATTACCAATTTCAGAGATGAAACCACCCGCGCCACCAATCACATTCAAACCAGCCGTGCTGTTATTCGCCAACACGTTCAGACTCGACCCGGACGTCAGAGAAACTGAAGCGTTACCGCCATCGCCGCCCACACTCGAGGCCGTAGACCCGCCATTACCGCCGCCAATCGTGGCATAACTGGAATCAATCAACACTGTGCCCGAATTTAAAACAACATCACCGCCCCGACCGCCATTACCGGTTTCACCCGTGGCGTTACCACCCTTACCACCCAATGCTTGAAGTGTTGAAGACCCGGTAAGATTTAACGAGCCCAAAGAAATCGTCGTTGCACCGGCAATACCACCATTACCACTGGTGCTATAACCACCATCGCCCGCTGAAACACTGGCTGAGCTAGAGTCAAAAGAGGCTAACCCCGACGTTGAAAGAGTGGCAAAGCCACCGTTGCCGCCATTCACCACACCGTCACCGGCGCTGAGCTGCACACTCGAACCGTTCTCGGATAAAGTTTGGGAAAGAACTGAGACCGGATTCCCGGAACCACTGGCTCCGTTGAACAAAAGCGAATTGCCTGTCGTACTATTAACAGAAATGTTGGATGTGCCTGCCGACCCACCCGTGACCTGGATGTTAGTATCTACATTGAACGCAATGTTGCCGTTGGTATTAAAAACCTGATAAGTGTTTCCGCCGTTGATCGAAACTGGAATTTCACCGCTATTAATAAAGGTAATCGGTTCGGTCAAAACTGGAAGATTGGCGGATAAGTTAACGGTTTGTCCCGAAATAATTGAAAGATCGATGCTACCGCCGCAGGGTCCATTAGCGTTCACTTGGTTGATCGCATCGCCCAACGAGCCCGCACTGCTGTCACCGGCATTCGAGGTAACCGTAACATTCACAGGTGTGCAGGCAGAAAAAGAAGAAGCGGGAGAAATAAGAAGAATGAAAACGATGGACAAAATAGAAAACAAACCCGGTTTGACCCAATGAGTTAGGACGGTTGCAACCATCCGAGTTTTTTTCACGAAATTGGCCTCACGCATCAATTTGGGCAAACGAGTTACCCTTTGGGTTTGTCTGAGTGTTGGAAGGAAAACGCATTAATTTATACTGCACTTTTGGGGTTTATTCAACTTTGAGGACGCTAATTTCGGGGGTTTTTACATAGGTTTTTCGGGCTCATTTTCATGAACCTTTAATACTTCACCTCAACCCCTAAATAAGGCAAAAAGGGCAGGTCTAAGACCGGCGTGACCTGGGTGTAATTGACGTTGTATTGATAACCCAAAACATTCTTGGCGCCAAAGACATTCACAATGTCCAGGTACACCCGCCATTCCCAGGTGTCGTAAACCGTCTTAAACGAAGTTGAAAAATCGATCCGGGCGTAATCCGGAAGACGGGCCGAGTTATTCACCGCGTATTGAGGAACATAGATAGTCGTCGGCTGGCCGTTAGAGGCGACTACTGTCGCGGTGGCCGAATTTACCGGTGTGTAGGGATGCCCCGTGGAGTAAAGCAGTTTGACCCCGGCGTCCCAGCCCGGGTTCAACTTATAGTTGCCCACCGCCGTAAACACATTGGGTTCGTCGTAGTCATAAGGATAAATCGCGCTACCCGGGGCGGTTTGTCTTTCGGAATCGCTGAGTGAATAAGCGATCCAGCCAAAGAATCTTTCAGTCGGCGGCTGACGCAAGAAAAACTCTAGCCCTCTGGCGTAGCCTGTACCCGTATTCAAATAACCCAATCCCGAAACCGCGTTGGGATTCGCCTCGATCAAGTTCGAAAAGTCTTTTTCGTACCCTTCCACCCGAAAAAGTAAACCCGACTCATCCAATTTTTGCTCAAACCCCAAAACACTGGCAATAGATTGTTCGGGCGCTAAATGAGGATTTCCCAGATTAGCGTCCAAGAAGGGATAACCCGCAATGCGGTCCGGCGCCTCGTCGTAATAACCATAGGAAGCTTTAATCGTCGTATCGTCCGTAAGGTGATAAGCCGCGGAAGCCCGGGGGGTCAAAAAGACGGTCGAGTCCGAATTAACATAATCCAACCGGCCGCCCACTAAAAACTCCAGCTTCTTTTCCATCGTTTTAAACTTCTGATTCAAATAAACCGAAAAATCATCCGAGTTAGTCGTGTCCTGCGAACTAAATTTGTTCGCCGTAGTCAGGTTAAAATTGTTCTGCGCGCCCGGCTCCGTAGGAATGATGATGAAATAAGCGTTGAGTGAATTGATAAAGTGATCGTATTGAAGCCCGCCTTCCAGACTGGTGTCCTGATCAAAGTCATGCGTTAAAGAAAACTTTTCCCCAAAATCCTCAATGGTCGTGTCTTCGTATAACCCCGCGCCCAAGGCGTAATTGAAATAAGTATTGGTGTGATAAATCGTATTGATGATGGTGTTTTTGTCATCGGAAGTATCCCGCAAATTCAAGCCCTGGCTGTTATAGCCGTCGTTGAAATTAAAAGCGCCCGCCAGGCTGGGGTCGTTTTGCGCTACCGTTGCCGAGGACGAAAGGGTTCCGCTGACACTGTCAGCGCTGCCCAAAGCCACAAAGTCCCAGTGTACTTTCGGCGAGGGGTTATAGCTGTACTTCACCTGATAGTCGCCAAATTCCGGAACCTCGATATTGCCCTGAGTCCCGCTGAAATCTTTAATAAAGAGGTCTAAATAGCTGCGGCGTCCCGCGATCGCTAGAGAACTTTTCGAGTCAATCGGACCTTCCACTTCACCCTCGGATAAAAACAAATTCACGTCCGCGCGAAACCCCCAACGGTCTTCCCTAGCGTCTCTTTGGGTTAAATCTACCAACCCGCCCATGGAGTTAGCGAATTGCGGGCCAAAACCACCTGAATAAAAATCGATGTCCTTAATTAAATTGGAATCGAGCGTCGAAACAATTCCAAAATGGTAAGGAAAACCAATAGGAATATTGTCGACGTAATACTGGTTGTCATCCGGCCCGCTTCCACGCACCAGCAATTGACCGTCCAGCGACCCCGCTGTAATCACGCCCGGCAGAGCCTGAAGGGCTTTGAGCACATCTTCCTGAGTACCGGGCACTTCGGTGAGTTCTTGTTTAGATAAAGACTCGTGACTAACCTGGGTTCTAGCCACCTTGTCGGTCGAAACCAAAACCTCCGGCAACGTAAACCCGTCCCTTTCGAGAAAAAAGGTTTTTTCAGCGTTTTGATCCGCTAAATAAGAATCGATAACGAGTTTCTTAAAACCTTCACCCGCCACGATCAGATGATAATGGCCCGCCGGCATCGAGATTTTGTAATTTCCCTTTAAATCAGCGTCCGTCGACAATTTCACCACCAAAGGTGTGCTGCTGACAGTTGGGCTAAACACCGGAGTTAATTGCGCTAACTGGGTATTAGCCGAAGCCTCGACGACAGGGGTATTCACTACCGCCTCTATATAGAGGCTCCCGCCCAGGACTGGGTCTTTCGTACCTTTTTCCAGAATCTGACCCGACAAAACCACAAACGGGGTAACAGTGGGCGACACAATGGGCGTTACGGTTTGCGCCCCGGCCAATCCGGCTGAGAAAATTAGGCAATAAACTGAAACAACAATCTTTATGGTGTTATTCATTTATTTTAAACCGATAAGGAATACGAATACGAACCGGTACCGCTTCGGTTCCAGCGTAAGCCGGGGTAAAGGTGGATTGCCGCATGGCAGCGGCAGCCGCCTCATCGCAACCCGCCCCCAGCCCCTGGATGACTTCCACATTCATCACCGAACCCATCGCGTCAATTTCCACCTGCAAAATTACCACGCCCTCAATACCCGAATGCCGGGCCGCCTCGGGATAAACCGCCTTGATTTGTGTTTTAAACCGCGGCAACTGACTCACTTCGGCTACAGATCGAACCTGAGCGGTTCCCTGCCCTTCAACCGAACCAACCTGGGCCGCCATGGGCGCGGGTGTAGGCTCTACTTTAGGCTTCGGAATAAAGAGGTTTTTAATTTTTCTGAGTATCGGCTTTTGCCACAAGTCCTCTTTAGGCGGAACATAAAGAGCGATATTTTTGGCCGGCAGCAAATCAAGCGTGACAATCGAAAGATCCAGTGAATGACTGCGATTCACCAACAGAATAGCCAATAAAAAAGCCGCGTGAATAACCAGCGAGATTAACCAGGGCAGCGGCCGCAAAGAAAGAAGAACCCATCGTTTCAATGTTTCTCCACTCCCAGGGCCACCTGGGTGACACCCGCCTGGCGCACCATGTCTAAAAGTTCAATCACCTTGCCGTGAGTAACCGAGTCGTCCGCCGAAAGCACCACCCGCAAATCCGGGTTCATAACAGCGGATTCTTTAAGTTGGCTGGTTAAGTCTGATTTATTAATTTTCTTACCCTGATAAAAAAGCTCATCTTTAGTATTGAGCACAATCGAGAAACTTCTGGGCAAGGTAGGGTCTGAGGTATAAGCCTTGGGCAAACGCACCGGCACGGAGGGCGTGGAAATGAAACTGGCCGTCAGCATAAAGATAATCAGGAGAACCAGCATGATATCGACCAACGGCACCACATTGATCTGCGTGATCGGTTCATCTGGATCCTGTTGGGAATGGGCCATCTCTCACTTCCCTTTTCTTTGGGCGTAGGCCAAAAGCAGACCCGATAACCTGTCCGCGTTGGACAAAGAACGTTTAATCCAGTTTTGAAAATAGTTGTAAGTCGCCACGCAAGGAATGGCGATCAGAAGTCCGACCGCGGTCGCCACCAGAGCTTCCGACACACCCCGCATCACAACGGTGGGCCCCGAAGTGCCAGCCAAAGCCAAATCGTTAAAAGCTTTAATAATCCCCAACACCGTACCGAATAATCCGATGAAGGGAGCGTTGCTTCCCAACGTGCCTAAAACCAGCAGATTTTTTTCCAACGCCATTTTTTCTTTAATGCGCTGACTATCGATAATTTGTTCCAGTGCTTGCGGCCCCGCCGAAAGATTGGCGATGCCGACTTTTAAGATCATCGCAGCGGGCGATGTGAGTTTATCGACCAGCTTTTGCACTTCTTTGATTTGCCCCTTCAAGAGCAGTTCGGGGACTTTAGATTCCAAAAACTCTGATTCTTTGGCTTTTTTTCTGAATAAAAAATACCGGTCCCATATCACCGCGATGCTCCAAACCGACAGCCCGAGCAGAATGTAAAGAACCCATTCTCCTCCCAAAAGGGCAAAGGCTTTAATGGCTTGAAGCATGAACTTCCTCCCGCTTCGGTTTCGATAAACGCCGAAGGTTATTTGTCGAATCCATGAACTTTAGACGATAGACACACGGAAATCATCATGGTTTTAGCTCAATTTGTAACCAATTGTAGCTACGAATGACTGACCCACTCTAAAACAAAAAAAACCCAGCCTCTTTCGGGGCCGGGTTTTTCAAAATCACTCTATTTGAATCGTTTATTTCTTAAGCATCGTCCACAATTGATGAATCAAAAGACCGAATAAAGCGGGGTTTCCCTGAGCCCGGCTGGTTTGTAGGCCGCCCATGATCGCCGCCAAAACAAATTGAGCCTGTTCTTGCGCGGTTCCTTTGGAGGAGAACTCGCCGGATTGACGGCCTGCTTCGATGACCGACTCCATAAACTCGCTGTGACAGTTCAGCATATTGGTATAAGCCTCTTGTACCTTTTGAGGCAAATTCTGCCATTCAGAGGCCAAAGCGCCGCATGGACAAATTTTAGTCGCGTCTTCTGAGAGCTCAGAATAGTAATCAAAGTAGGCTTCCATCATCTCAGTGGGCGTTAGTTTCTGAGACCGTAATTTTTCGTGCCAGTCATGAACCCGATCCAAACCCACTTCCATCAACCCCGCACCCAGATCCTCTTTAGCGGGAAAATAGTAGTGAATGCTGGCTTTGCGGATATTGAGGCGTTCGGCCAAATCCTGGTAGCTAAAACCGTTGTAGCCTCTGGTTTGAACCAACTCCATGGCGATTTTGGTGAGTTCCGTCTTAATGTCTTTGCTATTGGCTAAAGTTGGGCGTCCCAAGGAAACCTTCTCATTACTTTGAAGTAACTGCTTCTTAATCATCTAACTAATGTCACATAACTTCAATTGTGAAATGAGTCAGCGATCAGATTTCCTCATATCGTTTAACGGTTGAGAGCGCCCATGAAAAACTTTTAACAAGTCAGATGGGACCACAGGTACAAATCACAGATCATTTTCAAACGACAATGTCTTGAAATGAAAACGCTTACAGAAAGCGAACACAAAAGAGCGTTTTCAAACCATACCGGCGTTGTCGTTTAACCCATTACAATCGCGCTATTTATCTATAGTAAGTTTATCCAGTAAAACAAAAACCCGGGCTCTTTCGAACCCGGGTTTTATTGACATCACCGCGAAGTTTAGATGAATGGGATTTAGAAATTCACGTCCAACCGCATCCCCGACTGGGCAATCTGCCCCGGCAGGTAAAAGGTGCCGCTGGCAGAACCCCAAGGCGCCGCGCCATAGACCCGCCCGGTGATACGGTCGGTGAACTGGCACACAATGTCCAAGCGGCTCAAACCGCTATTGCCGATCAAATCCATCAGGTTCGTCACGATAAAATTGATGTCGTTGAGCCCGCCGGGTCCGCCCAGATTAATGGCCAAGATGCCGTACTCCGCCGCCGCGCCCGCTTGAAAATACTCGCCATTGAGTGAAATGGTATTGGTTTCCCTGTCAGCATAACGGCCCGTCCAGGTAAAGCCGGCGCTGGTGGCGTCCTGCCAGGCGTTTGGCGTTTGAGTCGCCGCGCCCTCCACATAGATGTCAAAGTCATCCACTTGCTGGGAAATATCGTAACCAATACGGCCTGATTGATTCTTCGGCAGCCAGGCTGAAAGTGAAATTTCGCCCGCGCCAATGATGTTCGCGATTTGGCTGTAAGGCAGCTCGCCCCGGAAATAACCGCCCGGGATGCTTCCTGTGGTGGGGTTACCTGCCACGCCCGCGGCGTAAAAATTAGAAGAGCCGGATGGAATCTGCATCTTGATCATATCCACCCCGGTTCGTTCGTCGGTCGGCAGAAAGAAATTAAAGGGCTGAGGATTCAAAAAGTCGGTCGGATTAAAAAACTTCGCGGCGCCGTACTTCACCTTTTGCCGTCCAATGTTGAAAAAGACCTGATGGCCGATGTTGGCAGAAACCCGCAATTCCTGAAGATTAACGGTCAGGTTATCGCTGGAACCGTTGCCGAAACCATAAGGATTCGTATAGCTGGCGGATGTGGGATTGCCGCTAGAAACACCCGTCGGGTCATAAAAAGCGCGAATTTTACCGAAGACCCGGTTGTCGTTTTCTAGTTTGGAATCCAAATATAGGAAAAGCACATTCGGATTACTAACGACGTTTTGCGTTAAAGGCACTCCGCTTTGAATGTAAGCGTCCACTTCACTGGAAAGTGTTCCGCCAATTTGCAGCGTCTCTTCTTTCGAGGTTCCAGTAGACGCCAATTGAGAAGCGATCGCGTTGGCATCCCCTGTCGAATCAGCTTTGTCTGTTTTAACCGCGGGAGTATCCGGCGAACCGCCAAACATATCACTTTCAGAAGGCCGATCCGCTGCCTGGGCCAACCCGGCTGTCAGCCAAACCAATCCCGCCAGTAAAAGAATTCGTTTCATAATCCCGCCTTTAAAGAATTACCGGCTCTTCGTTTCCAGCCAGGCTTTAGTGAACATATTTTCAGGCAGAGCCGACAGATCTACTGATTGAATAACCACCAGAGTGGAATTCGCCTTGTCGATCTCGTCATAAATATGAATTTCCTTAGGGAACCACAAATTATCTTTCTTGATATCGCTATAAACCTTGTTCCATTTCGGGTCATAGCTGGTACGCATCAAGCGGCCCGACAAAGCAAAGTCCTGGCGTTTGAGGTAATTGCCGGTGGCTTCGTCCACCCAGAACTCCACGATCGGATAGGCCACGTCAATTCCCGACTTAACCGTCAATTTGAGATGCCAAACGTCAAAAGCCCCCAATTTTTCCTCGCCCGCAAAGGCTGGCTCATACTGAACCGCCAGGTTGGATTGGTCAAAGTCTTCCCGGTTCGAATCGGTCCCCCCGATGCGCTCACGGTCAGTACGGCGTTCCCACTTACCCACTGTCGGATCGTAGTACCAAAGGTTCCGGTCCACCCGCAGATAACCCTTGCCCGCCTCGGTCTTGGGTTTGGTGAAAAGGATCATGAGTTTTTGATCCGCATCCCGGCGGTAGACGATGGCCTCCTGGGCCACGTCCGGTTTGTCCTTCTGGTGCTGTTCCAGATAGACCAGCGCCTTATAGTCACCGCCGCTGCGAATCCGCAAGTCAATGCCCTTCAAAACATCAACCATCTCGGCCTTAGTTAAAGTTCCAGCAAAAACCGCCGCCGGAAACATCAAAGCCAACAATAAAGACACCTTTAACAATCGTTCACCACCAAGGCACCAAGACACCAAGGAAGCCTTAAGAGAATTAGATTTTGGTTTTGAAAAATTAAAATATTCTTTCGTCTTACTTGGTGCCTTGGTGTCTTGGTGGTAAAAATGGTTTCGATTCATGTTTTTCCTCATCCCAAATGTGATATCGCCGTCACAGGCCGCATGCGGGCGGCCTTAAACGACGGAATTAAAGAAATCAGCGTACAGCACAAGGTAATCGTGGCGGCTTCCATCAAAATGCGGACCGGGTCCACCGCGAAGCGTAAGTTGCTCGACATGGTAAAAAACTGGGCTCCCGGAGGCAGCGGAATATGCAGCGCGTTGAGCAGCATCGAAATCGCGATACCCAGCAAAACACCGGCGCCCGTCCCCATGGCGCCCAGACAGAAGGCCTCAATGACGAACATACTCATCACCCCGCCCCGCTGCATACCAATAGCGCGCAGGGTGCCAATCTCCCGAGTGCGTTCCCGAATGGCGATCCAAAGGGTATTCATGATACCCACCGCGATAATGATCAAGAGCACCGTAGTTAACAGAAAGGTCAGGCCGTCAATGGCCTTGAGATTCCAGGAAACATAGCTGATCTCATCTTCCCAGGTTGTCAGATCCAGTTTTTGGCCGGTCCATTCTTCCCTGTTCACTTCCGCCAACTTCATCCAGAAAGCCTTGCTGGCGGAATCCATGACCGTATAACCATTGGCCGTCATGGCCTTACGCAGCAGGTCCAAATCCTGAGGAATGCGTTTCATGTTCTTGAGATAGATGAGGATAGCGCCCGTAGTCGTTTCATTCGTCTGATCCAGCCGGTTAAGCGTCTCCTGAGACAAGAAAACATTAAAGCTCGTCATGAGCCCCATGTCCTCCGCGATGCCGCAAACCCTCACATCCACCGTGTTGTTCACACCCCGGTCGGTGAGTACGGAAAAGACCATGCTGTCGCCGGTTTTCACTTTGAGTTTTTTGGCCTCACTCTCAAAGATCAAAACATTGCCGGGCTTGGCCAGATCGTCCAGCTTGCCCTCTTTCATTTTGAGCACCTTGGGCAAGCCAGGCTCATTAGCCATCTCCACCCCGGCGATCCCCACCTGCATACTGGCCTGATCGCTCACCAAACGGGCCCAGCCCCGGCCCCGGGCCGTGACAAAATCAATATCCGGCAAAGTCTTGCGGACAATATCCTCAATCTTCTTATAGTCCGTCACCAGAGGAGCGCTTTGACCGGCCGTCACCTTATAAAAACCGCCCACGTTAATATGGCCAGTCGCCACCGTGGTGCCCGCTTCCAGCAGGGTTTGTCTCACCCCGGTGCTCAGGCATCCTAAAAATACCAGCAGGGCCGTCACGCCCGCGATAGCGCCACCCAAAAGCAGGCTACGGCGGCTATGAGTAAAAATATTCCGCACCGCGATCAAGAAAAGTTGTTTCATTCTTAGCCCCTCATAACGTCAATTTTAAATTCTCAATTTTAAGTTTTAAATTATCGAATCTCCTTACGGAGATGTTATTTAAAGCCATTAAAATTAAATCCAAATCATCCCGTCAGGGATACCACCATTCAAAATTCATAATTTAAAATTCAAAATTTCCTTTTTAGTCTTCCGAAGCCATGGCTTGGATGGGCTGCACTCGCGTGGCCATCACCGCCGGATAAAGAGCTGAAAGACAGGTGACCAGCAGCACCACCACAAAAGCGCCGATCAAACTG
>Ga0206960_1024_pt1 | contig 40579 bp, 35 predicted proteins | sample Alteio_BWOrgHeat_29_FD_153255 | JGI IMG/M metagenome (GOLD analysis project Ga0206960, IMG submission 153255) | Enriched cells from forest soil in Barre Woods Harvard Forest LTER site, Petersham, Massachusetts, United States -... | ecosystem: Environmental > Terrestrial > Soil > Temperate forest >... | reverse complement strand
CGCGGCTTCACACCCGGCATGGCCACCACCAATTACAATTACGTCACACTGTTTCACGTGGAACAAGCCTCTATGATACGCGCAAGGGAATTTTTACTTCCCGATGCAAAACTCACTGAATATCCTGCCTAATACCTCATCCGGCACAATTTTTCCAGTGATTTTGCCGATTTCCTCTGCCGCGCGGCGCAATTCCTCGCAAATCAGCTCCATCGGCAGCGTTTGCGAGATGGACGTTAAGTGTCCCAGCGCGCCCCTCAGCGCCTCGCTATGACGCGCGCGGGTGATAAGGGGTGGCTCACCGCCCGCCAAACCACTCAATCGTTTTTGCAACGCAGATACCACCGCGTCGATACCTTGCCCCGTATGTGCCGACACGGCGATTCCGCCTGCCGGTATTTGCATGCCTATATCCGCCTTTGTGAACACCAAAATGGAGTGATCATCCACCATGGCCTGAACATCCTCCTTGGCCGGGGAGGCGCTATCCACACAGATCAATTTCACATCGGCGGATGCGGCACGCGCTTTGGCGCGGCGAATGCCCTCCTTTTCAATCGGGTCCTTACTTTCTTGAATACCTGCCGTGTCCACTAATATTGCGGCTACACCTCCTATATCCAAATGCGTCTCGATCACATCGCGCGTCGTACCTGCAATATGCGATACAATAGCGACCTCGCGCTTTGCCAGCGCATTCATGAGGCTGGACTTGCCGGCGTTCGGCGCGCCCAGAATAACGATATTCACGCCTTCGCGAATGCGCACGCCGCGCTTGCTATCTGCTAATAATGCCTCGATGGATTGGCATAGCTCCTGGATATTTTGCATCGCCAAAACCCATGTCTGCGTGGGAATTTCTTCATCCGGAAAATCAATCCACGCTTCCAGACGGGCCAGCGCCGTAAGCACCTGCGCACGGAGCATCTCGAAATGTTTGCCCGCATGGCCGGAAAGCGCACTGAGTGCTTGCCTGCGCTGTGACGCCGTTTCCGCATCGATCAAATCCGCCAGCCCTTCGGCCTGGGTAAGATCCATTTTGCCGTGTAGGAATGCCCGGCGCGAGAATTCGCCCGGCTGGGCCAGGCGTATACCGCCCATACCAATTACATAGCTAAGCAACGCGCTAATGACCGCCCGGCTGCCATGCACGTGCAGCTCCACTACATCCTCGCCGGTAAAGCTCGCCGGGGCGGGGAACCACAGCACTAGTGCGCGATCTATCTCCTCCGGGCAAAGTAGCGACGCCAGCGTCGCAACGCGGGGCGCCGGCAGGGGCACGCCCAGCGCGGCCAAGGCGTCTTTCGCCGCCGGGCCGGAAATGCGCAGCACCGCCACGCCCGAGCGGCCGGGCGGAGTAGCGAGGGCAATGATTGTATTTTGCCTAATCCTATCTTGCCTAATCGTATCTTGAGATTGCATATGCCAGCGGCTTACCCCATAATCCGCGCTTCTTAAAGAGGAAACGATGGCGCAGGCAGTGGTGCTGACGGGCCCAGGCGGGCCTGAAAAGCTGGAATGGCAAGAAGTAGACGTGCCTGCACCCGGCGCGGGCGAAGTGCGCCTGAAACAAACCGCCATCGGCATCAACTTCATTGACGTCTATCACCGCACAGGGCTCTACCCGCTGACCTATCCCGCCATTTTAGGCATGGAAGCCGCTGGCGTGGTGGAAGCAGTGGGAGAGGGGGTGCAGAGCCTCAAGACTGGCGACCGCGTAACCTATGTCGGCCATGGCCCGGGCGCGTATGCCACCGCGCGGCTTATCAAAGCCGAATATCTGGTGCCGATTCCCAAAAATGTCGGCGATGAAGAAGCGGCAGCATTGATGCTCAAAGGCCTGACCGCACAGTTTTTGCTCACCCGCTGCTTTCCGGTAAAAGCCGGCCAGGTAGTGGTGATTCACGCCGCCGCGGGCGGGGTGGGGCTGTTGCTGTGCCAATGGGCCAAGCATCTGGGCGCAACCGTCATCGGCGCCGTGGGCAGCGACGACAAGGCCCGCCTCGCCGCCCAAAACGGCTGCGACTACCCCATCAATTACACCAACGAAAAAGTCTCCGCGCGTGTGCGTGAGATTACGAATGGGGCAGGGGCGGACGTGGTCTATGACTCGGTCGGCCAGGCCACGTTCATGGATTCGCTGGATTGCCTAAAACCGCTGGGCATGATGGTCAGCTTCGGCCAGGCCTCGGGCAAAATTCCGCCCTTCGATATCAGCCTGCTGGCCAGCAAAGGCTCACTGTTCCTCACCCGCCCGTCGCTGATGCACTACATCGCCGACACGGCCGCCTACCGCCAGGCGGGCAAGGAGTTGTTGGAATTGGCGGGCAGGGGGGTGCTCAAAGCCCATATCGACCGGCGCTTATCCTTGCGCGAGGCGGCGCAGGCCCACCGCCTGCTGGAATCCCGCGCCACCAGCGGCTCACTCGTACTTACGCCTTAAGCATCTCCAGCAACCTCTTCACATAGCCTTTCAGTTCAAAATGGTCTTCTTTTAAAGTCGCCGCATATCCTTGGAATTTATTGCGGCTAATTGTAATTTCAGGCTCTAAATGCTTATTCATGGCTTCCGTATAGGCCTCATAAAGTGCATTATTATATTTGAATCCATCCACTGCCTTTTTGCATTTGTTATAACACACAACGATAGCCTCGCTGAGCTCGCAATCCTTGATACGGCCGATCAGTGCTGCATTGGAATTATAAATCGTGAAATAATCCTGGGTGAGCGGATAATAAAATTCAAATGCCTTGTTTTCCGGTAAACTTTCCAACTGCTGACCTACACGTTTCATGTGAAAATCCCATAGCGTTTTGATTTCCACACCCAGCGCATCGAGCAGGTTTTGCACCTCTTTTTCTTCGCGCGCCTGGTCACGCTTGGATTCAGCGCGGATGGTCAGCCACGTGCCGGCCAGCACGAAAATACCGCCCACCGCCGCGCCGATAATGCCGGCCAGAAAATTGAATACGACTTCCGGGGTCATGCTGCCTCCTTGTTCAAAAATGCCGCCTCGATCAGCGCGGCGGTATAGGCTTCTTTGGGATGCGAAAGTATCTGCGCCGTCTCGCCCTGCTCCACGATGCGCCCGGCCTTCATCACCGCGATCCGATGCGCTAAGGCCCGTACCACGCGCAAATCATGGCTGATGAACAAATAAGCTATGCCCGTTTTCGTCTGCAACTCCCGCAACAGCGCGATGATCTGCGCCTGTACGGAAAGGTCGAGCGCCGAAGTCGGCTCATCGAGCACGATCAATTTGGGCCGCAGCACCACCGCCCGCGCAATGCCGATACGCTGGCGCTGCCCGCCGCTAAACGCATGCGGATAACGATCCGCCATTTCCGGAGTCAGCCCCACCGCGTGCAGCGCCTCATCCACACGCGCGCCGCGCGCGGCAGCGGATAAACCCTTCTCATGCACCAATAGCCCCTCCTCTATAATCTGCCGCACATTCATGCGCGGGTTGAGGCTGGAAAACGGGTCTTGAAACACCGGCTGCATGTGCTTGCGCAGCGGAATAAGCGCCTTCCCGCTCAGCGCCTGCGCATCCTGGTCTAAAAACACGATTTTGCCCTCGCTATTGTTTAGCCGCAAGAGTGCAAAGCCCAGCGTGGTTTTGCCGGAGCCAGACTCACCCACTAGCCCCAGCGTCTCGCCTTCGCGGATGGAAACGCTCACCCCATCCACCGCCTTCACCTCGCCCACCACGCGGCGCAGCAGGCCGCCCTTGATGGGAAACACCACCCGCACATCCGTGCAGGCAATCAGCGGCTGCGCGCTGGCCGGCAACGGCGCTGCGGCGCCGCTGGGAGCACTGGAGAGCAGATGCTTGGTATAGGCCTCTTTGGGCGCCGAAAACAGTGCCTCACATGGGCCTTGCTCAACGATTTTCCCCGCCTGCATCACCGCCACGCGGTCTGCCATGCGGCGTACCAAGGTCAAATCATGGGTGATAAACAACATCGCCATGCCGCGCTCACGCTGGAGTTTTTTGAGCAACTCCAGCAGGCGTTTTTGAATCGTCACATCCACCGCCGTGGTCGGCTCATCGGCGATCAGCAGCGCCGGGTCGTTGGCGATGCTCATGGCTATCATCACCCGCTGCCGCTCCCCGCCCGAAAGCTGATGCGGATAGGCGTCCAGGCGCCCGGACAGATGGCTGAGGCCCACCTGCTCCATCAACTCAGTAATACGGGCGCCGGAAGCACGCCCCTGGTGAATGGCAATCGCCTCGCCGATTTGCCTGCCGATCGTATGCAGCGGGTTCAGCGCCGAGAGCGGCTCCTGAAAAATCATCCCCACCTTGCTGCCGCGCAACCTGCGCACTTGCGGCTCCGGCGCGCCCATCAGCTCCGCGCCCTCAAAACGCACACTGCCCGTCGCCCGCGCCGAATCCGGCAATAGCCGCAAAACGGAATGCGCCGTCAGTGATTTCCCCGAACCCGATTCCCCGACCAGGGCCAGCACTTCGCCGGGCTGAATGGCAAGCGATACATCATCCACCACGCATGTGGCACCGAAGGAAATGGAAAGACGGTCTATTTCAAGTAAAGCGGACATGCCGCTACGCTATAGGCTGCTACCCCGCCACGCAATAATTTTGGTAGCTTAGTGCGCGCCGATCAAACGGACGATATCGCGGACTTTGGTTTCCACGTGACCGGCGGTGCGCAAAATACGCTCAATTTCACGTTTCAGCGCATGGTCGCACAGGCGGCCCTGATCGCCCGGCTTGTTGCCGCGCTGGCGCAGGAATACGCGCTCACCGTTGATGTTATGTTCGATCACGCCCTTCACGGCTTCGAAAATCTCCAGCGTCACTTCATTGGCTTGTGTGCCGCCGTTTCCATTTGTATATTGTTGCTTCACCGGGTGGATTTTAAGGCCAATGCCCTGCGGCGCCGGAACGGGTATCAATTTATAATCGGTGGCGGCAAACCGCGCCGTCACCCAGGACAGCACTTCGCGCGCCTGCAATTCCGCTTCGGCATTCCACGGCATATGACGGCCCTGACGCGAGCAATGCACAGCCACGGCTTCACCGGGGCAGCCCACGGCAACCATTTTGGCTTTAATGTCCACATCGCCAATAACGGCGTGGTATGAAGGCGCTTCGCTTTCCATGAGGGTGTACTCCCGTGTTTACCTACCCACTCTAGCGCGCAAAGCTTAAGCTTAATTTAACAAAAAGCGAAATTGGGGTTAATTCAATGGGTTTTTAAACAGCCTTTTTGTATCTCTTTGATATGTATAAAAAGCCAAACCGCCAGCCGGAGCGGCCGTGCTGGACGAAACCGCCTATCTAGCGTAAAACAACGCCCTGCCTATGACTAAGCACCCTCTATCTGAACACCCAACCAAACCGGCCGGCACCCCGGAGGACCCGTATGATCCTCTGGCGTATTTTATTGCCCTGTTCGAGGGTCGCAAAGGCGCGGAGAAGAAGGAAAAGATTCGCCCCGAAACGGTGGAGGAGCGCCTAAAACTGCGCATCGTCGACGGCGACCGCAAGGGGCTTGAGGGCGATTTGGAAGACGCCCTAAAAACCTATCCCCCCCTGCAAATTATCAATACGCTGCTATTGGATGGCATGAAAACCGTTGGCGAGCTGTTCGGCGCCGGGAAAATGCAATTGCCTTTCGTGCTGCAATCGGCGGAAACGATGAAAAAAGCCGTGGCGTATCTCGAACCCATGATGGAAAAAAGCGAGGGCTCCACGAAAGGCACCATCGTGCTGGCCACGGTGAAGGGCGATGTACACGACATCGGCAAAAACCTGGTGGATATTATTCTCACCAATAACGGGTTTCGCGTGGTGAATCTGGGCATCAAGCAACCCATCGCCAATATCGTGGAAGCCATTGGCGCGCATAACCCCGATGCGGTGGGCTTATCGGGACTGCTGGTCAAATCCACCGTCGTGATGCGCGAAAATCTGGAAGAGCTGACGCGGCTCGGTCACAGCATTCCCGTGCTGCTCGGCGGCGCGGCGCTGACGCGGGCCTATGTGGAAGAAGATTGCACCGCCGCTTACGGCGCCGGGCGCGTGGCCTATGCGCAGGATGCGTTTGACGGGCTGGATCTCATGAATCGCGTCGTGGCGGGCGGGTTTGATGCCTATCTGGAAGAACTCAAAAAACGCCGCCACAACCGCCCCAGCTCCGCCCGCGCCAAGCAGCGCTGGGCCAATAATGAAGCCAAACCCACCGAAACCCGCCCCATCGACGCCGAAGCCATCCAACTTCGCCGCGCCGAGCTGGCCGCACAGGTGGAGGTGCCCGCGCCGCCGTTTTGGGGCGCGCGCGTGATTGAAAAACTGCCGGTCAAAGCGCTCATCCCCTATCTCAACGACCAGATGCTCTACACCTTCCATTGGGGTTTCAAAAAAGCCGGGCGCAGCCTGGATGAATATTGGGCCTATGTGGACCGCGAGGTGAAACCCATCCTCCACCGCCTGCTCGTCGAGTGCGAACGCGAAAACATTCTCCAGCCCGCCGCCGCGTATGGCTACTTTAAAGTCGCCGCGCAAGGCAATGATCTGATTGTGTTTGACGAAGGCGGAAAAAAAGAAATCGCCCGCTTCCACCTGCCTCGGCAAGACAAAGAAGGCGGCATCTGCGTCGCCGATTTTTTCCGCGATGTGGATGCCGGCGAGCGCGACGTGCTGGCCATGCAGGTCGTCACCGCCGGGCAAAAAGTGGCGGATGTCGGCCGCGAATGGTTCGCGCGTGACCGCTACCAGGATTATCTCTACCTGCATGGCCTGGGCGTTGAAATGGCGGAGGCCGCCGCCGAATATATCCACGCCCGCATCCGCGCCGAGCTGGGCTTTGGCCATGAAGACGCGCGCGAGATGAAGCAGCTCCTCAAACAAGGCTACCGCGGCTCGCGCTACAGCTTCGGCTACCCCGCCTGCCCACGCCTGGAAGACCAGACGATGCTGCTGCGCCTGCTGGATGCGGAGAAAATTGGTATTGAATTATCAGAGGAATTCCAGTTGCACCCGGAGGCATCGACCTCGGCACTTGTAGTGCACCACCCGCAGGCGAAGTATTTTAATATTTAAATTAATTAATGTTTAAGCGTAATATTTTAGATTTAAACTATGAAAACAATTACGCCAGATGACTCTGAACAAAATATTCTGAAGCGATTAAGGCTTATGGTGCAAACGATAGGAATTGATCCTTCTCATTTGCGCATCGCAGAGGTAGTACGCGAAAATGGAGAAACAGAAATTCGCATGCATGCTTCGCCAGAAGCAGCAGAGCTAATGGTTCAAATACTCTCTAGGAAATCAGCAGATATGCCCCCATCTGAAATATTCGTAAAAGAAAAGAAATCACCTGCCCCTTTAAAATTATGGACCGAAGAAATAGATGAGAAAAGCGAAAAGCCAGATACGCCTAACCTATCTTAAATATTGATATCTCTCCCCCTCCATCTCCGCCAGCCGCGAAACTGTCCGCTGAAATTCAAAGCTCCCATCGCCCGCCGGGTAGAGCTGCGCGGGCGGGGCAGCCAGGGTCATGAGCAGACGTGCCTTGGCCTCATACAGCGTGTCGATCAGCGTCACGAAACGCTTGGCTTCGTTGCGTTTTTCGGGGGTGAGGAGGGGCACGCCGGTGAGAATCAGCGTCTCCGCCGCCTGGGCGATGGCCAGGTAATCCGCCGGGCCGAGCGCCGTTTCGCAAAGATCAGCAAAACTCGCCCGCGCTACGCCCTCGCCGTAAAGTGTGACCGCTACCTCGCGGCCCTGAACGGGCAGCATTTTTTTCTGCGGCTTTTCGCCCGGAGCCAGGGCGTTTAGCGCTTCCTCCACAAACCGCCCGGCATCCAGCCCCAGCGGCCAGAAATAGCTGCGGTGCAGGGCGTGCGCCTGGTTCTGGCGGTAATCATGCGGGCTGGTGAGCGCCACTACTTCCATTTTCTCACGGATCAAGCTAGTCAGCTTGGCAAACCGCTCGCGCTGCACCCCGCCCGTATACAGCGTCTCCGGCGGATGATTGGAGGTGGAGACGATGGTCACGCCCGCTTCCATAAGCCCCTCAAACAACCGGAAAATCAGGCTGGCATCCGCCACATCGGTTGCCTGCAATTCGTCAAAGCACAACAGCTGCAACTCGCCCGCCAAGTGCTGCACCAGCACCATCACCGGGTCCGCACCGCCTTTGCGGTATTCCGGCGTGCCCCGAATCGCATGAATGCGCGCATGCACCTCCTGCATAAATGCGTGGAAATGCACCCGCCGCTTTTTCTCCACTGGCGCATGCACAAAAAACAAATCCATCAACATGGATTTGCCCCGCCCCACATTGCCCCATAAATACAGGCCCGGGACGTTTTTACGTTTCCGGCCACCCAGGGCCTCGGCAAGCGCCTGCAAGCGCCCAGCGGCCTCCGCTTGCGCCTTGTCGGACTGCAAACGGCCATCGGCGACGAGCGCGGCGTAAGCCTTGGCGGGGGTTGAACATTCCATGCTCTTGATGTACGCACTCCACCATGGCGTTGACAATAGCGAAAACGAATCAGGAGCTGGCGGCATGGCAACCAAGCGGCCGCGTGGCCCTGGTGCCCACCATGGGCGCGCTGCATGCCGGGCATATGGCGCTGGTGGCGGAAGCAAAGCGCCGGGCGGACCAGGTCATGGTCTATATCTTCGTCAACCCCGCGCAATTCGGCCCCACGGAAGATTTCTCCCACTACCCCCGCACCTGGGAGGCCGACGTGGAAAAATGCCGCGCCGCCGGCGCCGATGCGATTTACGCACCCACCGTGGAGGATGTCTACCCGCCCGGCTTCAGCACCAGCATCTCCGTTAAAGGCCCGAGTGAAGGGCTGGAGAGCGATTTCCGGCCCGGGCATTTTGACGGCGTTGCCACCGTGCTCACCACCATGTTCATCCGCATCGCCCCCCACATAGCCGTGTTTGGCGAGAAAGATTATCAGCAGCTGATGGTGGTCAAAAAACTCGTGAAAGACCTGGCCATGCCGATCGAAATAATCGGCGTGCCGACATTGCGCGAGGGCGACGGGCTGGCGATGTCCTCCCGCAATGCCTATCTCTCGACTCACGAGCGCGTTATCGCGGCGCAGCTTTATGCCACACTGAACGAAACCGCCGCCGCTCTTAGACAGCAAATCCCACCCGCACAGGCGCTTGCCGCAGCGCAGCAAAAAATACTTGCGGCTGGCTTTGCAAAGGTAGACTATATCGCCCTGGCGGACGCCGAAACGCTGAGGCCGCTAGCCCAGCTGAACCGCCCGGCGCGGCTACTCGTTGCTGCTTGGCTTGGCACCACCCGTTTAATCGACAACCTTCCCGTGGAACCATTATGACCCAAGATGAAATCCTGAATGAGTTCAAAGCCGCCGATGCGATCCTCTCCGGTCATTTCGTGCTTACTTCCGGTCTGCACAGCAACACCTATCTCCAATGCGCCCGCGTGCTGATGGACGCAAAACGCGCCGAGCGCCTATGCGCCGTGCTGGGCCGTTTGGTGCGCGCACAAATCAGTGAGCAGATCGACATGGTCGTCTCGCCCGCCATGGGCGGCGTGGTAGTGGGCTATGAAATGGGCCGCCAGCTCGGCGTACCGGCCATTTTCTGCGAGCGAGTGGACAGCATGTTCAGTCTGCGCCGCGGCTTTACCATCGAGCCGGGCAGCAATATCCTCATCGTGGAAGACGTCGTCACTACCGGCAAATCCTCGATGGAAACGGTGGAATGCGTGAAGCAATACGGCGCCAAAGCCGTGGGCATCGCCAGCCTGATCGACCGCCGCGGCGAGGCGGACCGCGCCCTCACCCTGCCGCTGGTAGCATTGATGAAACTCACCATCCCCACCTATTCCGGCGACAGCCTGCCGCCCGAACTCGCCAACATTCCCGCCACCAAACCGGGCAGCAGGTGGTTGAAGGGGTAAGAATATATTTGTTGTTTTACGGTGTATTAACTACATTGTTTTACAATTAAGTTGCGTTATCTAATTTTTCTTGTATTTTAACGCCCGATTATCTATATAATAGAATTATATAGTTTATGGCCATCGCCGCTCAAGAATATTACAAAGACTATATTCGCCTTAAAGAAAAAGGCGAAGTAGAAGTCAGAACGCAGATTCCATCGCGTGACGACGATACCGTATACATAACCAAACACTCGCTTGTCGTGCCCAGAGTAGACGCACCGTCCCTAATTTATTTTTTAAATCAATCTGAAAACGGGAGTTTCGTAGTGCCGGACACGTATCTGCATAACAATTGCAGCCCGGAAAATCTCGTTATACCGCAAGTAATGCGCCGCACCAACGCGCCACCCGCAAACGACCCATATGCCGCGCATCAGGAAATACTTGCTGAAATTAGAAACTGGAATAGACAGCGCAACCCGGATACGGATGTGAAGAATTCCTTGCTGGGCACCAGCATAGATGGGCTATATATCTAAATTACTTTCCAGCCGGCGCTAAAATCAGTACAATCTGCGAGCCTTCGAACCGTGCCGGCACTTCGATGCGGGATTTGCCTTCCAGCGCCGCTTCCACGCGCCGGATCAGCTCCATGCCAAGATCCTTATGCGCCATTTCACGGCCGCGGAATTTGAGCGAAAATTTGACCTTGTCGCCTTCTTCCAAAAAGCCGGTGGCATTGCGTAGTTTGATTTCCAGATCGTGCTTGTCGATCGTCGGGCGCAGCTTGATTTCTTTGAGTAGGATCACCTTCTGCTTGCGCTTGGCCTCATGGGCTTTTTTCTGCACTTCATAACGGTATTTGCCGTAATCCATCACCTTGCACACCGGCGGCTCGGCACCCGGTACGATTTCTACCAGGTCGAGACCAGACATTTCTGCTTTGCGGATGGCTTCGGTGACGGGCACGATGCCGATCATGGTTCCTGTGGCATCAATTAAGCGCACGCGCGCTGAGGTGATTTGGTGATTAACGCGTGCCTCATCCCCGCGGGATTTCGGCGAACTCATAAAGAAGTGTGCTCCATAGGCCTTTGTATTCCTCTGTTGTTGAAAGGGTAAGCGTAGCAGAAAGTAATTAACCAAGCGTTGCCGGTGCAACCCTGGGGGACAGGTTACATAGGCATTTTCGCCTCTTGCGTCAATAGTGCAATGGCGTCTTCCAGGCTCAGCATCTGCTGCGCTTCACCGCCAAGACGGCGCATAGCCACGGTTTTCTCCGCCGCCTCGCGGCCGCCCACCACCAAAATAATCGGGACTTTTTGCAGGCTAAGGTCGCGTATTTTATAATTTATTTTGTTTGCTGAGCTATCCGTAACCACGCGCAACCCCGCCGATTCCAGCAAGGAAGCCACCTCATTGGCATAGGGCTCGGCATCCGTCACAATATTCGCCACCGCCACCTGTACGGGCGACAGCCATAGCGGAAATTTGCCGGCATATTCCTCAATCAAAATACCGATAAAGCGCTCCAAACTGCCCAGAATCGCGCGGTGCAGCATCACGGGCCTGTGCTTAGCGCCGTCTTGGCCGACATAATGCGCGTCCAATCTTTCCGGCAGCACGAAATCCACCTGCAGCGTGCCGCATTGCCAATCGCGGCCAATCGCGTCACGCAGCACGAATTCGAGCTTAGGCCCATAAAACGCGCCCTCGCCGGGGTTGAGCGACCACTCGAGGCCCGCCGCCGTCACCGCTTCTTTCAGCGCGCCCTCGGCCTTGTCCCAAGTGCTATCTTCACCGGCGCGTGTCGGCGGACGATCCGAGAATTTCACCTTCACATCGGTGAAGCCAAACGCCGCGTACACTTCTTTCAGAAGACCGCAAAACGCCACCGTCTCCGATGTAATCTGGCTCGGCTCGCAGAAAATATGCGCATCGTCCTGCGTAAAGCCGCGGATGCGCATAATGCCGTGCATCGAGCCGCTGGATTCATTGCGGTGGCAGGTGCCGAATTCCGCCATGCGTAAGGGAAGGTCGCGGTAGCTTTTAATGCCCTGCTTGAAGATTTGAATATGGCACGGGCAATTCATGGGTTTTACGCACAAGAATTTATCGTCGTCGCTTGGCGCCACAAACATATTCTCGCGGAATTTTTCCCAATGGCCGGATTGCTCCCACAGGCTGCGGTCCACCAGAATAGGCGTGCGCACTTCGCTATAGCCGGCGCGTGATATTTTCTCGCGGATGAAATTCTCCAGCGCCCGGTACAGCGCCCAGCCCTTGGCGTGCCAGAAAATCATGCCCGGCGAATGGTCTTCGATATGGAACAAATCCAGCTCACGGCCGAGTTTGCGGTGGTCGCGCTTTTCGGCTTCTTCGAGCTGCGTGAGATAATTCTTCAAATCCTTCTCGCTCGCCCAGGCGGTGCCGTAAATGCGTTGCAGCATCTCGTTGCGGTGGTCGCCGCGCCAATAGGCACCCGCGACTTTCAGCAGCTTGAAATGTTTTACCTTGCCCGTACTCGGCGCATGCGGCCCGCGGCAGAGGTCAATGAAATTGCCCTGGCGGTACAGCGTAATGCCCTGCTCGGCCGGAATGGAGGCGATGATCTCCGCCTTGTATTGCTCGCCCTGGTCTTTGAAAAACTTCACCGCGTCATCGCGTTTCCATTCTTCGCGCACCAATACTTCGTCACGCGCCGAAATTTCACGCATGCGGTTTTCAATTGCCACCAGATCATCCGGCGTAAACGGCGTTTTGCGCGCGAAATCGTAATAAAACCCGTTCTCAATCGCCGGGCCGATCGTCACCTGCGTTTCGGGAAACAGCTCCTTCACCGCCTCTGCCATCAAATGCGCCGTGTCGTGACGCAGCAGCTCCAGCCCGTCGGGCGAATCACCGGTGATGATGGCAATGCTCGCCCCGTCCGGCAGTGGGCGGCTCAAATCGCGCAACTCGCCGTTCACACGAATCGCCAGCGCCGCCTTGGCCAGGCCCTTGCCGATGGATTCGGCCAGCTGCATACCGGTAACCGAAGCATCAAAGGCCCGCTGCGAACCGTCAGGGAGGATATATGTCGCCATAGCCTATAGTGGGCAGTCTTGCGGCGAGAGCTGGTTGGTATAGGCATCCGTCACGCCCAGGCCCTGCAGGCGCTTAAGCTCCGCGCAGTCATCCACCCCCATCACGTAAATGAGCGTAGGCACTTCTTTGAGGCGTTTAATAAGCGGGTCATCCGCAGTGGTGCGGTCCGCCGGAATTGCCACCGCATAGGGCCGCAACGCACGCAGCCCATCACGCAGCTTGCCGATATTGGGCTTATGCGGCGGGTTTTGTAGCACCAGAATCGCGCGGCTATAGCCCATCGCCATCACGGCGCGGTATTCCTTGCCCTTATACACTTCCGGCACCACATGCGAAACATCCTGCATCGTATTTTTCACCAATTGAAAGCCTTCCAGCATTTTGCCTCTGGGCGGCAGGTTGACCACCAGCGTTGCACCCGGATGGGCCTTCAGCCACGTGTTGAGCGTATCCAACGTGCACAAATGTATATCTTCCACCGTCGGCTGGCTGGTAAATTCAGCCAAGGTAAGCTGCCGGGGCGGGTTGGCGAGCGTATAATTTTTAAACACTGCCGCTGCGCCTTCGCGCCAATTAGGCAGGCACACCAGCGCGCGGTCTTTTGTCCAGCGCAACTGAATCTGGAAGGTGCGGAAACCCTTGTCCCAGCTCGTATCCAGCGCCTGAATGCTGTCTGTGCTATTGACACCGTGATACGCGCCGCCGCCGATAGCCACCCGGCCCAAAGACGGCTGGTAAGGGCGGAAATACAGCACCAGCCCTACAATAACCGCCAACGCAACCGCGGCAAATATCGCGCGCTTGGGAAACGCGCCGCGCCGGCCTGAGAATGAAAAACGCGAAGACATAAGGCCGTTCGTAGCAGAAAAAAGCACTGCAGGGAAGGGGCTAATATACGCGCGCTTCAGGTAAAAACACCTGATCACTGCCCGATACCATCCGCACATTTCGCGTGCCGCAACGCACGCGCTCATCCTCAAACCACGCCAATGAATGCACAAGCCATGCCTCGTCGTTGCGCGTGGGAAAATCCTGCCGCCAATGCGCGCCGCGGCTCTCGGTGCGGGTCAGCGCACTTTCCATCGCCGCCATGGCCTGAAGTAGCAAATTATCCAGCTCCAGCGCCGCCAGCAGCGAATGGTTCCATAGCAGCGAGCGGTCATCCATACGCAAATCCTGCCGGAAACGTTCCGCAATGCCGCGCAGCTTATCCACACCCTCTTCCAACAACGCCGCATTGCGGAATATGCCCGCATGCACCTGCATTACGCCTTGCATCTTACGGCGCAGCGCCGATGGCGACGCGCTGCCTTTCGCCTCACGCAGCCGCGCCAGATGCGCCAGGGGCTTTTCCAGCGCATCTCGCCCCAGCATCGCGTGCGGCATACGCGGGCGGATGGAGCGCGCGCAGGCCTCACCCGCCGCCTGGCCGAACACCACCAGATCAAGCAGCGAATTGCAGCCCAGCCGGTTCGCCCCATGCACCGAATTACACGCCGCCTCGCCAATCACCAGCAAGCCCGGCACTGCATCGCCATGCCGATCTATCACTTCGCTCTGCGCATTACTGGCAATACCGCCCATCGTGTAATGCACCGCCGGCACGACGGGAATCGGCGCGCGCGTCGCATCAATCCCCGCAAAGGTGCGCGCAATATCCATCACCGCCGGCAATTTTTCGCGCACATACGCCGCGTCCAGATGATCCAGCGACAGATGCAGATGATCGCGCTTGTCGCCGCAGCCCCTTCCTTCCTGAATCTCAATCGCCATGGCGCGCGCCACCACATCGCGCGAGGCCAGCTCCATGAAGGAGGGCGCATAGCGCTGCATAAAACGCTCGCCCTCGCGGTTCAGCAGATACGCCCCTTCGCCGCGCGCCCCTTCGGTAATCAAAATGCCGGTGCCGTACAGGCTGGTGGGGTGAAACTGCACGAATTCCATGTCTTGCAGCGGCAGCCCGGCGCGCAGAATCATCCCCCCGCCATCGCCCGTGCAGATGGAGGAGGAGGTCGTCGCCACCCAGGCCTGCCCAAAACCGCCGGTGGCAATGATGGTTTTATGCGCACGCAGCAATTGCAGCTCACCGTTCTCCAGCACCCAGGACAGCACGCCCCGGCACGCACCGTCTTCGCTAAACACGAGATCCAATGCCATGCATTCCGAAGCAAACGCCACACCCGCCGCCAGCGCCTTCGCATAAAGCGTGTGCAGCAGCGCATGGCCCGTACGGTCCGCCACTGCGCAGGCACGGTAAGCCAGCGCGCCCTTGCCGAATTCCGTGCGCTGCCCGCCATACGCCCGCTGATAAATCTGCCCCGCTTCGTCGCGCGTAAAAGGCATGCCCATATGTTCCAATTCGAGAATCGCCGCCGGCGCCCGCTCGCACATAAATCCCACCGCGTCCTGGTCCGACAGCCAGTCGCCGCCGCGAATCGTGTCATACATATGCCATTGCCAGCGGTCCGGCAGACGGTTACCCAGCGCCGCATTAATGCCGCCTTGCGCCGCGACCGTGTGGCTGCGCGTGGGCGGCACTTTAGACAGACAGATCACCGAAAGCCCCGCCTCCGCCGCCGTGCAGGCCGCGCGCAACCCCGCCCCGCCGGTACCGATAATGGCGACGTCATAGGTATAGGTTTCGAAGGGAAAGGACATAGTTGCAAGTTGTAAGTTGCAAGTTGCAAGCGAGTGGAGCAAGTGTATTCTTTACAACTTGCGACTTGCAACTTGCAACTTTATGAATTTCCAACCCTTGATTGATGCCGCCCTCGCCGAGGATATCGGCAGCGGCGATGTCACCACCCAGGCGCTGATCCCGCCCTGGCTGAAGGCACGCATGCGTTTTAATGCCCGCGAGCGCGTGATTATGGCAGGCGGCGAGGTGGCTAAAGCCGTATTGCATACATTGGATAACACCCTGCAAGTTACGCTCAGTGCGCAAGAAGGCGCATGGGCAGAGGCCAGGGAGACGCTGCTTACCGCCGAAGGAAACGCCCGCAGCCTGCTCACGAGCGAGCGCGTGGCCCTCAACCTGCTCCAGCGCGCTGCCAGCGTCGCCACGCTCACCCGCGCCTATGTAGACGCGGTCGCCGGCACCGGTGCCATCATTTTGGATACGCGCAAAACCATGCCCGGCCTACGCACATTGGATAAATACGCCGTCACCTGCGGCGGCGGGCAGAACCACCGCTTCGGCCTCTATGACGCCGCGATGATCAAAGACAACCACATCGCCTTGGCCGGCGATATCGCAGCCGCCATCGAAGCCGTGCGCCGCACCGCGAACGTGCCCATCATCGTCGAATGCGATACGCTGGAGCAGGTGAAGCAAGCCCTGGCCGCCCAGCCCGACCGCATCCTGCTCGACAATATGGATATCCCTACGCTGCACAAGGCAGTGGAACTTGCCGGCGGGCACGTGCCGCTCGAAGCCAGCGGCGGCATCACACTCGAAACTATTCGCGCCGTTGCACTAACCGGCGTGCATTATATCTCGGTAGGCCGCATTACCCACTCGGCACCGTCGGTGGATATTGGCGCGGAGATAGAATTTATTTAACGCTTGACCAGTTCAGGTCCTTCCCGCTACCCATGCCCCTAGACGGTCCCCGCAAGGGGATAATAGGGAATAGGGTGCGCCTCTCGCGAGACAATCCCCTAACTGTCCCCGCAACTGTAAGTAGCGAGTCTGATGGATAGAATACGGCCACTGGGTAACTGGGAAGGCCAATCCGTCAGGCGGTGACCTACAAGTCAGGAGACCTGCCGTCGAAGTGCTACGCGGGCTTGATGGACGGAGGATCCTAAAGCGCTGGTTGGGCTTCTTTGCAGAAGCGCTTCTTTTACGTGGTGGCACTGTTTTTCGTGAGCGCAAAACGCAATCGAAAAGCATGCCATAAACCACGTAACCTTAAGGAGCAGCCCATGCGCCGCCTTACTTTTTTTTGCCTGTCCACCGTCAGTCTTTTTTCCCTCAACTCCTACGCCGATGATTTTTCGGTGCCGGCCGAGAATGCGCCGGGCGTGGTGATTTCCGCCACGCGCACGCCAACGCCGGCTAATCAGGTAGGCAGCAGCGTCACCGTCATTACCTCTGAACAGATCGAGCAGCGCCAGCCGCAAAGCGTGGTGGATATTCTGCGCGATGTACCGGGCGTCACCGTGGCGCAAAATGGCGGCATCGGCCAAACAGCGGAGATTTATATGCGCGGCGCGCCCGTGGGCCACACGCTGGTACTGATCGACGGCCTGCAAGTCAATGACCCCTCCAACATCGACACCGCGTATGATTTCGCCTATCTCACCCCGGAGAATATCGAACGCATCGAAGTGCTGCGCGGCCCGCAAAGCACGCTCTATGGCTCGCAGGCTATCGGCGGCGTTATCAACATCATCACCAAGCACGGCCAGAGCGCCACGCCGCAGGGCTATTTGGACACATTTCTGGGCAGCTACAACACCCGCAAAACCGGCGCCGGTACCAGCGGCAGCCTGGAGCGTTTTTCCTACAATATCGACGCCTCGCATTTGGAAACCGACGGCATCTCCTCGGTCGCCAAACGCTTCGGCGGCGTGGAGTCCGACCCGTATCGCAACAACACGCTCTCGGGCGATATGCGCGCGCAGCTGACCGACAACGCCTCGGTCGGCATCAGCAGCCACGCCCTCTCCGCCACCTCGCAATTCGACAATTTCGATACGAGCGGCGGCGGCAACGCTAAGGACTATACCCGCACCCACCAATACACCACCCACGCCTTCGGCGACCTGTCGCTGCTGGACGGCGTATGGAAACAGGAGTTCGCCCTGTCCAACATGCAGCTCAAGCGCGAATACGCTACCGGCTTTGGTTACTCCGCCCTTAGCGGCGACCGCAATCAGTTTGACTGGACACACCATGTGCAATTACCGGACGGCCACCTGGCGACGCTCGGCCTCACCGAAAGCCTGGATTCCGCGGGCTCGCTGCGCAGCCGCAAAAACCAGGCGGCGTTCCTGCAAGACCAATTCTCCATCGCAAAAAATCTGTTCATCACCGTGGGCGGCCGGGTGGATTATTACAGCGATTTCAATTCCGCCCGCACCTGGCGCCTCGCCCCGGCTTACGTCATCGACGCCACCGGCACGACGCTCAAAGCCAGCTATGGCACCGGCTTTCGCGTGCCCTCACTGTTTCAACTCTTCGACCCGTTCTCCGGCACGCCCACGCTCCGCCCCGAACGCAGCCGCGGCGTCGATGCCGGGTTTGAGCAGCGGATTATGGGCGACAAGGTCACCTTCGGCTCGACGTATTTTTATAACAACATCTCCAACCTGATCGATTTCGACGATTCCACCTTTAAATATTTCAACGTCAGCAACGCCCGCACGCAAGGCGTGGAAAACACGCTCACCTGGCGCCCGGACCTCTATTGGACGGCGCGCCTCAATTACACCTATATGCGCACCGAAGACGAATCCACCCACACCTCGCTACTCCGCCGCCCCAAAAACACCTTCGGCGCCAATGCGGATTACCGCTTTGACGGTGGCAAGGGCGATGCGGGCGTCTATTTCAATTATGTCGGTTCACGCCTGGATTCGGGCTTCGGCTTCCCCGCCCCGCATGTAGAAAACGACGGCTACCAGACGCTGGGCTTATCCGCCTCCTACCAAGTCACCGACTACGCCAAGTTCTACAGCCGCCTGGATAACATCCTGAACAAACGCTACATGGCCGTCTACGGCTACGGCAACCCGGGATTCACGGCGTTTGGCGGGGTGAGACTAACCTATTAAGTACAGTAAATAATCGGTGAAGCTATTGTCTTTACATAAAAATAAAGACTGTAGTATAGTTCGCGGATGAGCAATCTCGCAAACCTCACGTTTGAGCTGCAGCAGGAAGAGCGCCTGCACAGGCGCCGAGCCTCCAGCAATAGCACGTTGAGTATCATTTCCGGGCTGCTGCTGACCGCCGTCATCTTTGCCTATATGAGTGAGGTACTGCCGCCCGGAATTGCGATTGCGTGCGCTGTGGTCTGCCTGGGCATCCTAGGTGCCACGCACGCGACGTATCGCACGCTGGAGCGGCAACGCGAAGAATTGCTGGCGCAACAAGCCGCGCTGGAGCTGGGCGAGTCGCTTTCAGAAATTGCGAATTTGCAGAAAGAAGCCGTCGGCTCTTAAAAAAAATGGCGGGCCTAAACGCCTCTTACCAAATCACCGACTAGGCCGAGCTCTACAGCCGCCTGGATAATATCTCGAACAAACGCTACATGGCCGTCTACGGCAACCCAGGCTTTACGGCGTTTGGCGGGGTGAGATTGACGTATTGATTACTGTCACCCCGGCGAAGACCGGGGTCCACGCCAATTTAATCTAGATGTTGCATTATATTCAGGCAGGCACAGCTATTTCTCTACTCGGTAATGCAAATTTGCGATTCTTGAGAGAAAGAGGCTTAGGCTGCCTTGATCCCTCTAAAAAGGTAACAGCATCATAATAATCTTCTAGCTTAATATAAATTCCCTCTTTAGATGCCCAGCTTTTGAGACGTCCATTACAGCACTTATCCCAAGATATTACCTCAATGCCCCAGTTTTTCTTTGCCATGCGTTCTAAATCTGCATGAAACCCTACACCATCACAATAACCCTTGCCATCTCCAGTTAATAATACAGCAACGCTCGGTTTCGCAGCATCCGCAAGGCTTCTTAACATATGAACTTGTAATGACTGATCAACGCCTTGCTCTTTACCCGATGCACGGCCACGCTCAAGACATTCCACTGTAACACCCATTTTTTCAATTCTATCCCAGACGGTTTCCAATTCTGGCGGGACAGAGCCTATGCAGACAGCACTTACTACTGTTCTGTCCGCTGCGGCGAGCTTATAAAGAGTCTCAAAATTGATTCTTATAGTTTTGTCTGTCGACCAATGTTCCCGCTCTTGAGCAACAGATTTTGCTCCAATAAAGATATTGGAATTATCCCAAAAAATATGCACCTGAGGTTTCATAAGTTTCTCAACTGCACCCGCTCGTCGCGCCGCAAGAATCGCACTTGAGGCACGTCCCATTCCTCACCATCGTGAAATTCCCGCAATCGTGGCAGGCATCGCCCTCATAGCCTTTGGCGCGCGCCTCGCGGATGCGTTCGCTGATAACCGCCGTCTCCGTATTACCGAGCTGCAATGCGCTTTGCATGGCCTCTTGCTTTAGGAACGCATGCGGGGCGATCACTGTGCTTTCCTGCGGGGAGGTAGCCAGCGCGTTTTGCGCCGCACCGCCGCCTTGCGGGTTTACCACATACAGCTTATTACGCACAAACCCCGTGCTGGCTTTGGAGAAGGGCAGCTCCGGCTGGCCTTCGCTGGCGCCATCCGGGCGGGTGGAATCGCCGGCGCCGCGGCCGATCGAATCCGAACGCAGATCCGCCACATCCACATGCGCCAGATCGCGCCTTCCCAGATAAGAAATCGCCAGCTCGCGGAATACGTAATCGAGAATCGAGGTCGACATTTTGATCGTCTCGTTGCCCTCCACCATGCCGTTGGGCTCAAAGCGCGTAAAGGTGAACGCATCCACGAATTCCTCCAACGGCACGCCGTATTGCAGGCCGATGGAAATGGCGATGGCGAAATTGTTCATGAGTGAGCGGAACGCAGCGCCTTCTTTATGCATATCGATGAAAATCTCACCAATCGCGCCGTCCTCATACTCACCTGTGCGCAAATACACTTTGTGCCCGCCAATACTCGCCTTTTGCGTATAACCCTTGCGGCGCTCGGGGAGTTTGCGGCGTTCGGCGCGCGAGCGCTCCACAATGCGTTCAACGATGCGTTCGGCAATCACCGCCGGCTGCTGACGCAGGGCCGCGGCGCGTGCGGGCAGCTCGTCGGGTTCCTCTTCCAGATCGGCGGCAATGGCCGAATTGAGCGGCTGGCTGAGCTTGGAGCCGTCGCGGTACAGCGCATTGGCCTTCAGGCACAGCTTCCACGACAGCAGATACGCCTCCTTGCAATCCTCAACACTCGCCGAATTGGGCATGTTGATTGTCTTGGAAATCGCCCCGGAAATATACGGTTGCACCGCCGCCATCATGCGGATATGGCTCTCGGCCGATAGGAACCGCGTGCCGCGCTTACCGCACGGATTGGCACAATCAAACACCGGCAGATGCTCGGCTTTGAGGTGCGGCGCACCTTCCAGCATCATCGTGCCGCAGCAGAATTCATTGGCAGCGTCGATCTCGGCCTTGGTGAAGCCTAGGGCGGCAAGCATATCGAAGCTCATATCGTTCAGCTGCTCATCACTCAGCCCCAGCTTTTTCTTGCAGAACTCTTCGCCCAAATTCCATTTGTTGAAGGCGAATTTCAGCTCGAATGCGGCCGCCAGGCCTTTCTCAATTTTCTCCAGCGCCGCGCTATCGAACCCGCGGGTTTTCAGCGAATCATGGTTCACCCCCGGCGCACCTTTCAGCGTACCGCGACCCACCGCATACGCGCTGATGTCGTCCATCTGCTTTTGGTTATACCCCAGCGTTTTCAGCGCCGCCGGCACCTGGCTGTTGATGATCTTGAAATACCCGCCGCCGGCCAGCTTCTTGAATTTCACCAGCGCAAAATCCGGCTCGATGCCCGTCGTGTCGCAATCCATGATTAGCCCAATCGTGCCCGTGGGCGCGATGCAGGTGGCCTGCGCATTGCGGTAACCGTATTTTTCGCCCAGCACCAGCGCGGTATCCCACGCTTTCTTGGCAGCGCGGGTCAAGGCCTTGTCCGGGCAGCTCGCGGCGTCAAACGGCACGGGCAGCACGGTCAGCTCCTCATACCCATCCTCCGCCAGCGCAGCGCGACGATGGTTGCGCATCACACGCAGCATATGCTCCTTGTTTTTCTCATAGCCATCGAATGGCCCAAGCTCCTTGGCCATCTCGGCCGAAGTCGCATATGACACGCCCGTCAAAATCGCCGATAGCGACGCGGCCAACGCGCGGCCCTCATCGCTATCATAGGCAATGCCGGAGGCCATCAGCAGCCCGCCGATATTGGCATAACCCAGGCCCAACGTACGGAAATCATAAGACAGACGGGCAATTTCCTTGGACGGGAACTGCGCCATCGCCACCGAAATTTCCAGCACCACCGTCCACAAACGGATCGCGTGCTCATACGCCTTCACCTCAAACCCGCCCGCTTCTTTGCGAAATTTCAGCAGATTGATGGAAGCGAGGTTGCACGCCGTATCATCCAGGAACATATATTCCGAGCAGGGGTTGGAGGCATTGATGCGGCCCGAAGCCAGGCAGGTGTGCCACTCATTGATCGTCGTATCATATTGCAGGCCCGGGTCGGCGCATGCCCAGGCGGCATAGGCAATCTTGTCCCACAACGCCCGCGCCGGCACGGTTTTGGCCGTTTTGCCGTTGATGCGGTTGGTCAGCGCCCAGTCTTCGTCTTTTTCCACCGCCGCCAGGAATTCGTTATTCAAACGGATCGAATTGTTGGAGTTCTGACCCGACACCGTGACATAGGCCTCCGAATCCCAATCCGTGTCGTATTCAGGGAATTCCATATGCGTAAAGCCCTGCTGCGCGAATTGGATGACGCGCTGAATATAATTCTCCGGCACCAGCGCCTTGCGCGCATCGCGAATGGCGGTTTTCAGGGCTGGGTTGTCCGACGGGTTGAACCGCGCGCTGGTCGAGCCCAGCTTGCACGCCTCCATAATAGCCGTCAGGTGCTTGCGGCACAGGCGCGAGCCCGTCACCAGCGCAGCGACCTTTTGTTCCTCGATCACTTTCCAATCGATGAATTGCTCCACATCCGGATGGTCGATATCCACCACCACCATCTTCGCCGCGCGGCGTGTCGTGCCGCCGGATTTGATAGCGCCCGCTGCCCGATCACCAATTTTGAGGAAGCTCATCAGGCCCGACGATTTGCCGCCGCCGGAGAGATTCTCCCCCGCCCCGCGCAGCTGCGAGAAATTGCTGCCAGTGCCGGAGCCATATTTAAACAGGCGCGCCTCACGCTCCCACAAATCCATGATGCCGCCTTCATTCACCAGATCGTCGCTGACACTCTGGATGAAGCACGCATGCGGCTGCGGGCGCTCATACGCGCTTTTGGATTTAGCAACTTTGCCGGTTTCTGCGTCGACATAAAAATGCCCCTGGCTTGGGCCGTCAATGCCATACGCCCAATGCAGGCCGGTGTTGAACCATTGCGGCGAATTGGGCGCCGCCATCTGCATGGCAAGCATGTAGCGCATCTCATCATAAAACGCCGAGGCGTCTTCTTCCGTATCAAAATACCCGCCCTTCCAGCCCCAATACGTCCAGGCGCCGGCCAGCCGGTCAAACACTTGCTTGGCAGACGCTTCGCCGCCGTAACGCTGATCCTCCGGCAGACCGGCCAGCGCGGCGTCATGCGCGCGGCGGCGCCACAGCCAGCTCGGCACCAACTCTTCTTCCACGCGCTCCAGCTTCGTCGCCACGCCCGCCTTGCGGAAATATTTCTGCGCCAGCACGTCGCTCGCCACTTGCGACCACTGCTCAGGCACCTCGATACCTTTCATATCGAACACCGCCGACCCATCGGGGTTTTTCATCCCCACATCCACCTTCTTAAAGGGGATAGCGTCATAGACGTCCTGGCCGATGCGGGTGTAATGGCGTTCGATGCGCATGAGAATCTCCCTGTAGATGTTTTTTATAGGCTGGCTGCGGCTTTGCCGCGTTATAGCGAAGCATCATCTTATCCATTTCGGATCCGAACTGCAACAACATCTTGTGCGAATTTTGCAAAATTTACGCAACATGCTGTGGATGATTCTGTGGATTATATCGCTTGGCGCTGGGGATAAGTCGAAAAAGAAACACTCTGGCTTGCACTTAACCAATTTGGCTTGGGGATAAAAGAGAGGATTGGCCAGGTAAGGCAAATTGTCATCAAACATTCATTATGATAATGTAATTAATTATTCTATATTTATAGAAATCAACAGAGAGGGATTTATGGGTGTAGACAATCCGAAAGGCATAGGCGGCCCAGCTAATCCTTATAAGGTAACTATTCAAAATAGATCACCTAGCGACGCTACAGAGGCTTTATTCGATGCTATTATCGGCAAGAGAGATTTGGAAATGCACGTAGAGTTAGATAATTATAACGGCAACCTGTCTTTTGGAGAGAAAATAGATGCATATAAACGGTTCACCTCTCCTTCAAAACAAATAAAAAAACACCAGCCTGAATTTAATGCCGAAGCCATAATTGCAGCGCAGAATTTCAAAGATCAAAACGGCCTACAACAATTAGAAGCGCTGACGAGCGCGTTAGAAAACAAAAATACCAATGCGTCTAGTACGTATGGCCTACAGTTACGTGCGGCACAAAAAGGGGTAGAGTTACTATTGACGCAAAAATCTTTTCCCGTTCTTGCGCAGGGCGATTTGCTTAATACAGCAGCGCTCACCGGTATCTTTAGAAAGATAAACCGCGAAAACCCAGGCGATAAGTCTATAAAAGATTTAGCAGATACGCTCCACCAAACTTTCGAAAGTTCGGGATTTAAAGAACAATGCCAGTTAGCGTGGCAAGCGGGTGATCCACCGAAGCATTTTCTTCGCTAATATTTTATCTTTTCATAAAAAAATCAACTCACTACCAACTTCTGCCCCGTATGAATATACGCCGCTTCCTTGGCCACCGAGCTGGCATAATCCGCCATACGCTCCAGGTTTTTGGCTAGGAACAGGAACGGCGCCAGCGCCTCGGCCGGTACGGCGCGCTGCGCGGCGAGGACGATATCTTTATAACGCCCATCCACCTCGTCATCGCTGCGGCACACGGAAAGCGCCGTTTCCTGATTATAATTTTCAATAAGACCGATCGCCTGCGCCACCATCGCATCCGTGCTTTTAGCCATCGCCGCATAATTGGCTTGCAACTCTTTAGGGATAGGCACCGGCATCTTCCCGATGCGCTTGACCGTGTTCTTCGCCATATCCCCCACGCGCTCCAAATGCGAGGCGATGCGGATGGCGCACAGCACAAACCGCAATTCGTCGGCCATCATGGCGTGGCGGGTGAGCAGGGCCGTCACCTGCTGCTCCACCTGCGTCTCCAGCGCATTGATCTCTTTATCTAATGCCTTCGCCGCCGGTGCCTGGTCCGGCGCACCGGTCAGCGCCGCGCCCGCATGCGCGATCATGCCGCGGGCTTTTTCCCCCATGGCAAGCAGCGAGGCAAGCAGGCCGTTTAAGGCCTGTTCATATTGTTTACTGGCGTGTTGCGTGAAGTGAAGCATGACAATCTATTAAACCTACTATAGACACGCTTTTATGTCTATGCGCAACGCAACATATGGTTCCGCCCCGGCCAACTTAAAACTGGCGATTATTTTAGTCCGCCCGCAAATGGCGGAGAATATCGGCGCCGCGGCGCGCGCCATGAGCAATTTCGGCCTGAGCGATTTGCGGCTGGTAGCCCCCAAAGCGGGCGCCAATGGCGGCGGCTGGCCGCACGGCAAAGCGCTCGACATGGCCGCGGGAGCAGAACATTTAATCCACGGCGCGAAGCTATTCGACACGCTGCCGGAAGCGCTCGCCGATATTCACATCGCCTATGCTTCCACCGCCCGCCCGCGCGATATGGTAAAACGCGTGGTGACGCCAGAAGAGGGGGCAGGGGAGCTGCGTGCGGAAGTCGCCAGGGGCCGCCACTGCGCCATCCTGTTCGGTCCCGAACGCACGGGCCTGGAGAATGACGATCTCGCCCTGGCCGATGCCATTATCACCATCCCCACCTCCAGCGACAATTTCTCGCTCAATCTCGCCCAGGCGGTGGTCGTGCTGTCCTATGCCTGGCACCGCGCCGATTTTAAAGCCGCCGCCGAGCCGGCGCGCGCCCTGGCGGAAAAAGGCGAGCTGCAGGGCCTGCTCGATCAGCTGGAAGAATATCTCGATAGCGTCGATCATTTCCGCGCCGAGCACAAAAAACCCCTCATGTGGCGCAACATCCAAACCATTTTCAACCGCGCGCAATTGGACCCCCAGGAAGTCCAATCTCTGCGCGGTGTCATTCGCGCGCTTTACATGCGGCGTGGGCAGCGTATAGAATAAGTCCATGAGCACACATCAGATGTATCAGGGCGACTTGCCAAACGGCTTCTCCCTTCCCGGCGACATCGCGGTAGACACCGAAGCCTTAGGCCTCAATAACAAACGCGACCGGCTTTGCCTGGTGCAGCTTTCTAACGGCGACGGCACCGCGCATCTCGTGCAATTCGCGCCCGGCAAATATAACGCGCCTAATCTGACGCGCCTGCTAACCGACAAGAAACGCACCAAGCTGTTCCACTTCGCGCGGTTTGATCTTTCTATCATGCAAGAATATCTCGGCGTAATGGCCGCACCGGTCTATTGCACCCGCACCGCCTCGCGCCTGGCCCGCACCTATACGGATAAGCACGGCTATAAGGAAATCTGCAAGGAGCTGCTCGGCGTGGATATCTCCAAACAGCAGCAATCCTCTTACTGGGGCAGCGAAACGCTGACGGCCGAACAAATCGAATACGCCGCCGCCGATGTGCTGCACCTGCACCGCCTGCGGGAAAAGCTGGATGCCATGCTGATACGCGAAGGCCGCATGGAACTGGCGCAAGCATGTTTTGCGTTTTTGCCGCACCGTGCTATGCTGGATGTCGCCGGTTTTGCCAATGAGGATGTATTCGCCCATGCGTAAGCCCATCCGCCGCCGCGGCTTCACCCTGCTTGAGATGACCATGGTACTGGCTATTCTCTCGGTGCTGGCGATGCTGTATGTCACACACCGGGTAGCCGTGGTGAACGACACCAAGAAAAGTGAAGCGCTGGCCGAGCTCCAGACTTTCAAAGACGCGGTGAAAAAATACCGCGAGCTGTATAACCGCCTACCCTGCCCGGCGGACGGCTCACTAGCCCGGGGCGACCCGAAAGCAGGCTTGGAACACGGCAATCCCGGCGATTGCAATACCCCGGCCTCACCAAACGGTATTTTCACCGGCTCCAATATCGCCATCGGCACACTGCCGTTTAAAACCCTGGGCCTCGACGGCGGCCAAAACGGCGACGTGCTCGACCCCTGGGGGCGCTATTACACCTATGCAGTGGATGTGCGTGCCACCGCCGGCAATGCGTTCAACAGCGCGCCGTTCAATCAACTATACCCGGCCGATGTTACGCAGCGCATCAGCATATATAGTGTTAAGGATATCACGACCGGCACCCCCAAACTCATCACCAACCGCGCACTTTATGTGGCGATCAGCCATGGTATAAAAGGCACCGGCGCCTTCCTGCCGGGCGGCGCGCGCGAAAGCACCGGCTCCAGCAACGGCGAAGAGCTGCAAAATTGCCATTGCACCGCCGCCATCCCCACTGCAAACGACCCCGCGCTCGATATCAGCAGCTTCATTCAGCACCTGGCGATCGATGACCCGGACGACACTAAACGCTACAATAATTTCACGACCTATTCCGTGCGCGAACAACTGCTCACCGCAGCCGAGCAAGATTATACGGATAATAGCGGCGCGGGCTCCGGCGCAACCGGCGCCACGGCGTCTTCATCCGGCTCATCGAGCTCCTCCAGCTCGTCGGGCTCCTCTAGCGGCTCAAGCTCTGGTGGCTCAAGTTCCGGCAGCAGCAGCACCAGCTCCTCGGGCCTAGCTGACTGCAGTAACAATGCCTGCGCCATCTCAGCCGACTGCACCTGCGGCTGCAACCATGCCCTGCAACCAGGCGAGTGCTGGGGTGTAGTAGGTGGAGTTGGCGGAGAATGCTGCCCCGCATCATCGGGCGGCCCTGATGGCTGCGGTACCACGCTACCGCCCTATTGCTTCGGGGGCCATTGCCTGTGCATTAATTACCACAATTAATGCCATGTCCCATGCGGGCCCGCCGATGACCGACTTGCTTAAAACGTACAGCCAACGCTTTTGGCGCTGGCTCACCCGCGAGCAGCATAAAGCGCTGCTGCGCCATTTGCAGGGTCAGATCAAAAAACAATTCACTCAGCACCCCGGCGAAGGCGGCGAAACCTATACGCAGCATCTGTGGTTCACGCTGCGCATGACCACCCGCATTCTTTATTGCGCCGTCACGCTGCTCATCCACGGCATCTTCCCCTTCTTGCTCAAGCGCACCACCAGCCGGCAGATGGAAATCATGTATCGCATTCTGCGCACGCGCCTGCCCGAGCGACGCGAAGGAAGCGATTCTGGATTTTGATATCGCCATTGCGGGCGGTGGTTTTTCCGGCACGCTGACGCTCGCAGGGCTGGTTCGCTACGCAAAAAAACCGCTGCGCATCATCCTCGCCGACACGGAAAACCATTTCGCCCGCGGCGCCGCCTACAGCACATTGCACGATGAACATTTGCTCAACGTACCCGCAAGGCGCATGGGCGCCTTCCCGGACGAGCCGGAACATTTTTACCACTGGCTGCAAACCCAGAAATATACCTACCGCCCCGATGATTTCGTCCCTCGCCGCATCTATGGCGATTATCTGGAACAGATACTGACGCAGACCGAGCAGGAATCCGTGGCGCGCGGCCACACCATAAAACGCGTAAGCGGCAGCGTAACGGCAGCGGCATGGAATGCGCGCGATGCATATTTCACACTTAGCGTCGGCGAGGAAACCATTCGCGCATCTCTGCTCGTCCTGGCCTGCGGAACGCAAAGCGCCGCCGAAATCGGCATTCAGTCCTGGCGCTGGTTCTCCGGCGGCTATGGCCCGGAAACCAACTATGCGCTGCTGAAGCAACCCGAAATTCATATCCTCGGCACCGGCCTTACCACGGTCGATGCCTGCCTGACCTTAAGCACACTCGGCTATAGTGGCCCCATCATCGCCCATTCGCATCATGGCTGGCTGCCCGCCGCTCATGCCGCTACCGAGTCGATCCCCGCCCCCGACTGGGCGCAAGCGCCCGCCCTCCATCCACGCAGCGCCGCTGCCCTAATGTTACACATTCGCCGCGCCGCGAAAAATGCTCCGTGGCGCGCCGTCATGGACGCGCTGCGCCCGCACACCACCGCTCTCTGGCAAAGCTTGCCGCCCAAGGAACAGGCGCGGGTATTTGCCCACGTCTTCGCAGCATGGAACATCCACCGCCACCGCATGGCCCCGCAAATAGCCGCAAAGATACAGGCCATGCAAAATAGCGGCCAGCTCATCCTCCGTCGCGGGCGCATCGAGCGCGAACACGTCACGCCGCTGATGCTGGATTGCACCGGCCCGTCCTATGACATCACACGCTCGCGCCAACCGCTGCTCATGCAATTGCTGGCGCAAGACTGCATCCGCCCGGCGAAAAACGGCGTGGGCATCGCCACCACGTCTAAATTGGAAGCGGAAGGCGCTGCAAAAGGCAGAATTTACGCGCTCGGCGCGCTTATCGTAGGCGATTGGTTTGAATGCACTGCCGTCCCCTCTTTGCGCGAGCAAGCCCAGCGCGTCGCGCAAGCGCTGGCCGCCGTGCACGATGGTGATATTCCTGCCACACTGGCTGCAAAATAAAGCCCCTAACCTATTCAAGCGTTTACCGGATTTCATAAATCCGCTATGCGCTGAAGGGTACGCTTTATTCATCTAACCCATCGCCAAAGGTAGTTTTATGCGTTTTTCCTTTTTGAGTGCCCTGCTCGCCGCCGCACTTCCCTTCACCGCTTTCGCCGCCGCCTCCGCTCCCGCCTCCAGCGCAGATATGGACTACGTGAACCTCTCCGCCGGTATTTTTAATACGCTGCATAACGACAGCGACACTACGGGCCAAGCCGGCGTCGAATATCGCTTCCACCAATGGGATTTCGGGGTGCGCCCCACCGTAGGCGTCAGCGCCAACTGGGACGGCATGGTCTATACCTATGGCGGCATCAACTGGGAAGTGGCGCTGGTACCCAACCGCTGGCTCCTCACCCCGAGCGTCATGGCGGGCTATTACCACCAGGGCGGCGCCAAAGACCTGGGCGGACCGTTTGAATTCCGCGAAGGCATTGAACTTGCTTATCAATTCGACAATCGCCAGCGCCTTGGCCTGGCTTTCCAGCACATGTCCAATGCGCATATTTATAACCACAATCCGGGCGTAGAAAGCCTTTTAGTACAATACGCTATACCGGTATCGAACCTTTGGTAGTTTTTTGCAATGTTCACACAATTGTCAAAAAACTTTTCGGCAAGCTGTGTTATAAGTGAAAGTGGCGGATGATGTTCATCTGCCAGTCCATATGCGGATATCCGTATATGTGTTTCAACCTAAGTAAAAGGAAGACGATTATGTCTACTGTTACAACGTCTGAAAAGCGCAAAAGCCTGGCTCTGTCCTGGCAATTGTGCGCGGCTATGCTCGTCGCTGCGGCGGCGGTGCTTCTGCCGTCTCTAAGCTATGCTAACAACGACACCCCCATCGGTGCCATCTATTGCTTGGTGGCTCACTGGATGGTCGGCAACACCGGTAAAGGTATCGCCACGATCGCCGTGACGATTATCGGCATTGGTGCATTGCTCGGTAAAGTGTCTTGGGGTATGGCGCTGATCGTCGGTCTTGGTATCGCCGTAGTATTCGGCGGTGCGGCACTGGTGGATGCTATCTTCACCGGCACCGGCAACCAAGTCGCTGATTGCAATACCCAGATCCCGTTCAATAACTTCGGTGGTGGTGGTAACCGCTAATACGCTGATACCACGAAGGCCGGGCGCTGGATCCCGGCCTTCACACTACCTCGATCCTACCGCTGCCTACATCATAGTGATAGAAACCCGTAACATGTCGCCCCTGTAATCATGTTGTGTTTAGTGACCTCTTAAAATTCCGCAACACTACAGCTTCCGGTTCCCCGCGGGAGAAGCCCCCGCTTTTTACGCAGGCTGATTTCCTCCCCTACGCCTGCCACATCAGCCCACACACGCTGCTTACCAAAAACGGAGAATTGCTCCAAATCATCCGCATTGCCGCCGATGCCAAAGGCCATGCCTATGAATCCGAAAGCGCCGGCCCGCATTTGCGCGAACGCCTGAGCGCCGCCATCTGCGCGCAGGCCGCCTCCGAATCGCTTGCCTTGTGGATTCACACGCTGCGCCGCCGCGCGCCGCTGCCGCCCGCACCGCAATTCAAAAACAAAGCTGCCGCCGCTATCGCGCAAGATTGGAATACATCGCAAGCCTGGACACACACGTTCCGCAACGAAGTCTATGTCACGCTGCTGCACCGCGGCCAGCTTTCCAAATTGCTCAATGCCGAGGAATTCAAACACGGCTTCCTGCGCGGCCGCCACCGGCGTTACCGCGAGGCCTATATCGACCAGGCGGAGCAACAGCTGGATCAAGTGATGGAAGCCGTCTGTGCCGAGCTGGCGCCGCATTTTGCGGCCGAGCGGCTGCGCATGACCACGCGCGACGGCGGCCATTTCTCCGAGCCGCTGGAATTTCTGCATTATCTGCTAAACCTCACCGAGGCGCCCATGCCCGCCTCCTCGATGGATGCCGGCCGCCAGCTCTCCACGCATGACATCACGTTCGGCTTCGACACGCTAGAAAGCAAAGCGGAAAACAGTCGCCGCTTCGCTGCCATCCTGTCGCTTAAAGGCTGTCCCGAATTGCCCGTGGCGGCGCTCGATCGCTGCCTGCAACTGCCCGAGGAATGCATCATCACGCAGACCATCCATTTCCTGCCGCACAACAAGGCAACACAGAAACAAGATGAAATCCGCGACGTGCTCGAAACCAGCCCCGACGACACGATTTTAGAAGCCTCGGGCCTGGCCGCCATGCTGCTGGGCGAAGAAGGCGGCGCACGCTTTGTAGAGCAACACACCAGCATCCTCGTCATGCGCGAACGCTATGCCTTGCTGGATGAAGCGGTGGGTCGCATGCAACAAGCCTTCGGCACGCTGGGGCTTATCACCGTGCGCGAAGACATTATGCTGGAGGAGAATTTCTGGGCGCAACTGCCCGGCAATTTTGAATTTATCCGCCGCACCTCCATCATCACCGCGCGCCGCATGGCCGGCATGGCGCGGCTCAATCACTTCCCCTGCGGCGAAGAACAAAGCCCGTGGGGCGGCGCCGTCACGCTTTTCCCCACCACGCTGGAGACACCTTACGCATTTCATTTCCATGTCGGCAAAAATGGCCACAGCGCGCTGCTGGATTTCAATAATTTTACCGATGCGCGCGGCGCCACGCTCACCAATTTCCTCCTCAGCTTCACGCAGCAATACAACGGCCGGTTTATCGTGCTCGACCGCGATTTCAGCGCCCGCCCGCTGGTGCAAGCCTTTGGCGGCGAATATCTGTTTCCCGCGCAAACGCGCAAATCCGCTCTCAAAACCATCAACCTCAATCCGTTCCAACTGGAAGATACGCCGCGCAACCGCGCCTTCCTCACCGCCTGGCTCAGCCATTTCATCGAAGGCTCGCCCCTACATGCAGGCGAGCTGCGCGGCGCGCTGGAAGACGCGGTGGAAACACTGTTCTCCCTGCCGCCCGAAGACCGCCAAGTGCACACCGCGCTGCACGTGCTGCTGCGCAATGCGCCGGCACTGGGAAAAACCATTCTGCCGCCGGACCCCGAACTCTTCGCATCGGGCCCTGACACGCTTGATCTTTCTGCAAACGCGCTCGGCATCGAACTGTCCAGCATCGTGGGCAAACAAGCCATGGCGCTACCCATATTTTCGTATCTTCTACATCGGATCATCTCCGCATTGGACGGCAAACCCACCATCATCGTCGTGCACGAAGCGTGGGATTTTCTGGACAATGCGTTTTTCGCCGCGCGCATCTCCAGTCTGCTGGACATGCTCACCCAGCATAACGCCATGCTACTACTGACCTCGCGCCATTTCGCGCAGCATGAAGGTAGTGACTTCACCGCCGAGCTCATGCCCCGCCTGGCCACCACGCTCATCCTGCCGGACGATTTGCCCACCGATTATTTCGCCGCCAGCATCGGCCTCACCCCCAGCCAGGAACGCCTGCTAACCTCGCTCGACCGTCAAAAGGGCGAATTTTTTGTGCGTCACGGCACCGAGACGCTGGCCTGCGTGTTACCCGCCTCCGGCATCAGCGCGCACGCGGATTTGCTGGCGGGCGACAGCACCGCCCTGCGCCTGGCGCAAATCCGCCAATCCCAAGGATAGCATCATGCGCCGCATAATTTTATGGTGCGTGGCGGCACTACTGGCTCCCGGCGCAGCCTTCGCACTTTCATGCAGCCAGGGCCTGCCCAGCGGCGGTCTTTTCGACGCCGCCTCTTGCGTATCGGGCGGCGTTTTCTCGGGCCTTATGTGCAACGTGCAGGGTTTGGTCAACAGCATTATGAGCTCGATCTATTGCGGCGTACAAAACGCCATGATGGGGCCGCTGGAAGCCGCCATCTCGCTCTACATCATCATCTTCGGCGTGCAACTAATGCTGGGTTATGTGGAATCGCCGGTGGGCGATGCGCTGATGCGCTTGCTCAAAATCGCCCTGATCTGGGTGTTCGCCACCTATTCCTCCTGGGGCATCGGCGTGGCCTATAATTTCTTCTTTTTTGCCATGCAAGAGGGCATCGGCTGGATGCTCACCAGCGTAACCGGCCCGACGCTCGGCATCGCCAATGCCTCCACCGCTTTTTATTACATGGACCAGCTGGCCTATAATTTGTTCACTGGCCCGCTCACCGCGCAAGGCGCCATGCTCGCCGGCTTTATCACCACGCTAAGCATCGTGCTGCCGCCCGTAGGCTTTCTATTTGCTATTTTAAGCGCCAAAACACTGCTCATCCTGGTGCGCGCGCTGCTGGCCTATCTGATGGGCATTAGCGTGATCGCGTTTTTGATCGGCATGAGCCCTATTTTCTTCAGCCTAGCGCTATTTAAAGTCACCCGCCAGTTCTTTGAAGATTGGCTGCGGCAGATCATCTCCTTCACGCTGCAAGTGGTGTTTATGTTCGCCGGCCTGGCGCTGTGGTTCCGCGTGCTGGCAACGCTCGGCGGCGCTTTCTTAAACCAGCTCGCCAGTATGATCGAGCCGGTCTACGACATCAGCACCATCGCCTCGATCAGCCTGCCCGTGCAGGGCTATGGCATCTGCTACCCGGCCGCGCCATGCGACCACCCTTGGCTCGCCTCGCAGTTGGTGGAGGAGGGGTCTTTCATTTACTTTCTGGTCATCAACCTGGTGTCGCTATGCATCGTCGCCTATTGCTTTGACACGCTGATGAAATTATTGCCCAGCCTCGCCAAACAGCTCGCCGGCCCGGCTTACGCACCGCAGCTCGGCGGACCGATAGGCATGACGCGGCCCGATATCGGCGCGGTGCGCTATCCGGGCATGAGCCAGCTTTCACAAATCGGCCTGCGCGGCATGGGCGGCGGCGGGTTCTTCAGCGGCCTGAACACCGCCTTCGCCGATGCCGCGCCCAGACAAGGCGATCAGGAAAATGCTGACTTGGCGCGCCTGCGCGATCAGGCTAATACACTGGCGCTAAGCGCTGAGCAGGAGCTACGCGATTATACGGGCGCCGTGAGCGATGCGCGGCGCGGCGAGATTGAACGTGAGATTCAAACCTTAAAAGAAGCGGCCCAGGCCGGTAATAGATCGTTAATTATTAACAGCACGCGTGAGTTGAATCAGATGCTAATACGTCTCAGGCGCTAGGAAATCCAAGCCAAACCCTAGTAAATTAACCGGTAATTTACCATATCCCTCTATACAGGAAGACGGAGGATTCTGTGCTGGGAGGAGCGAAAAAAAACCGCAAGGCAAGGCCTGAGCCGCAAAGTTGGCATCAGGACCGCTATCAGCTCGCGCTCGTGCAGCGCAAGGGCCTGTATTTTATTACCATACTTTCGCTGCTCTCTACGCTGTTCATGGCGATCATCGGCACGCAGCTCATGCCGCTCAAAAGCATCGAGCCCTACGTCATCCAGATCGACTCGAAAACCGGCCGCACCGAAACCATCAATCCGTTAAGCGCCTCGGAACTCACCGCCAACCAGGTGGTGAACAATTATTTCCTCGTGCAATATATCCGCGCCCGCGAAGGCTACGCGGCAGCCGACATCGTGTATAATTACAGCAGCGTCGTGCGCCTGATGTCGGAAGCGCGCGTCTACAAAAACTTCATGAAATGGGCCGACCCGAATAACCCCACCAGCAACATCGCGCGGCTGGGCACGGTGGGCACGCGCACGGTGAAAATCAAATCCATCACCTACTTAAGCCCTCACGTAGCACAGATCCGCTTTTCCATTTCCGAGCGCAGCGCCAACGCGCCGCTGCCGGTGGAATCCAATTACATCGCTCTGATTTCGTTTGAATACGGCATGATGAATCTCACCGCCGAAGAGCGCTATACCAACCCGCTGGGTTTTCACATCACCGATTACCAGCTGAATGAGGACACCCCGTCATGATGACCCGCCATCACGCTCTGTTTTGGTTAGTGCTCGGCGCGCTCGCGCTGCCGCCTATAACCACTTTTGCCGAAGGCACGGACGAGGGCACCGCCGCCGATGAAAAACTCGATCGCCGCATCCGCGTACTCGCCTATAACCCCAACACGATCTACCCGGTGTCGACGCGCGTCGGCTACCAGACCTATATCGAATTTTCGCCCCACGAAGAAGTGCAGACCATCTCCATCGGCGAGCGCAGCTACTGGCAGCTCATCCCGGCCGATAACCGCCTGTTCATCCGCCCCTTGCGGCCGGATGTGGCGACCAACATGACCATCATCACCACCCAACGCGCCTACCAGTTTGACCTGTCCTCGGTAGCCGACCCGTCACTGGAGGAAGAATCCGCGCCGGAGGAACCGGGCAGCGAGAAAGTCACCAAGCCGCGCGCCAAGCACCACACCCCGCCGAGCGACGTCGCCTATGTCATACGCTTCAGCTACCCCAGCGCCGCGACTAAGCATATTTCCATGCAGCCTATGGCGCCCAGGCCGCAGCCTGGCCCCATGGCCGCTGCCATACCGCCCGCGCCGCCGCCTACACCTGAATCACCGTTCATGCCAAACGCTGCGCCCGCGCAAACCATTCCGGTACCGCTCATTCCATCCGCAGCGCAGAAAGCCGATCCCATCAGGCCCGAATCCAATCGCAATTATCTCTACACCTATTCCGGCCCGGATAGCGAAGCGCCCTACGAAATTTTCGACGACGGGCAGACTACGTTCTTCCGCTATACGGACAGCTCCCGCCCCGCTCCGCAAGTGGCCAGCATAGGCACGGGCGGGCGCGAGACGCCGCTTTCGGTGTTCCGCAAGGATTCCTATTTTGCGGTAAATACCGTCACGCCCACGCTGATGCTGATCGCAAACGGAAGCAAAGTGTTTGTGTATAACGAATCATTGCCGCCCGCCGGGAATGACACGCAAGGACCAAGCCATGACTAGCGCTGATGACGACAATAAGGAATTCACCAACCCGTACCAGCAACCGCCGGGGGGAGGCACACCGCCGCAGCCGCCTTTCGCCGCCGGCATGTCGGAAGACGAGATCGACAATGCGCTGGAGCGCAACCGCCCCGCCGTCGCCTCGGGCGGTGCGCGCCTGATTGTTTATGCGTTTATAGCCTTGCTGGTTGTCGTTACATTCCTCTATTTCATGCTCTATTCGGGCGGCAACAAAGATCAGCAAAAACCCAAGGACGTTATTCAGGCCACCGCGCCTTCCGGCGTCATCACGCCGCCCGCTCTGCCGCCGACACCGATCGAACCCACCACACCGCCGCCACCGCCCATCGCACCGCCCGAGCCGCCGCAACCGCCGCCGCCGCCCATACCGCCGACTATCTCCGGCGATAATTCCTCTTCGGGCAGCAGCACCGACAATAGTTCCAACGTCTTGCCTCCGGTGACCTCCGGCAAAATCATCAATTTCGATGACAAGGAAATGCAAAAACGCCTGCGCTCCAATATGATGGTCATGGAAGACGCCAAGGGCGTGCATGACGCGCAGACCAGCGCCTCCAAAAAAGCGGAGGATGCGCTCAATTCCACCGACACTAACCGCTCCTTCGCCAGCGAAGTGATCGACAAGCAAACGGAGAAAACCTCCGCCACCAAACTGCTCAATCTCGACCGCACCATCGCGCAGGGCAAAATTATCGAAGCGGTGCTGGAGAGCGCCATCAACACCGACCTGCCAACCCCGATCCGCGCCATCGTCAGCCGCGACGTCTATGCAGAATCGGGCCGGCGCGTCATGATCCCCAAAGGCTCGCGCATGATCGGTGAATATAATACCGACGTCTTCCGCGGCCAAGCCCGCGTGTTCATCGTATGGACCCGCGTGCTGGAGCCCGACGGCACGGATGTCGCCATCGGTTCGCCAGGCATCGACAGCCTGGGCCGCGCGGGTGTCGGCGCCCATGTGGACAACAAGTTCATGAATCTGTTCTCCACCGCATTGCTTAACACCGTGCTGAATATCGGCACCGCCGTGGCGGTTAACGGCGTAGCGCATGGCAACCAGACCACCACCACCGCCTCGCCCAATGGCACCACCACTACCGGCTCTGCCGGGGCAATCGCCGCCGGCTCGTCGATCCAGCAATTCAGCACCGCGACACAAGGCATTCTGCAGGATCTGATCGATCTGCGCCCGACGCTCACCATCGACCAGGGCACGCGCGTGAATGTGTTCGTCAACCGCGACGTCTACTTCCCCGAGAGCGGCGGCTCGGCGGTGTTCGTACAATGAGCCTCACGGCCTTAGATACCTATCTCGCCCCGCTGAAGCGGTTTTTCGCCATCCCCACGGTGAGCGAAATCTCGATCAACCGGCCGGGCGAAGCCTGGCTGGAAAACAAGGGTGAGATGGAACGGCACGACGTGCCGGAGCTGGACTTGGAGCATTTAAAATCCCTCGCCCGCCTCATCGCCCAATCCACCGAGCAAAAAATCAGCGAGGAAAACCCGCTGCTCTCCGCCGCCCTGCCAGAAGGTTACCGCGTGCAGATCGTCTTCCCGCCGGCCTGCGAGGCGGGCAATGTCGCCATCTCCATCCGCAAGCAAACCGTCCTCAATTTCGACCTCGACCAATACGAAAAAATGGGCGCCTTCAAAAAAGTCACCATCGGCGCGCGCAGCGACGAAGAAGACCGTTTTCTGCAATCCCTACTCGACAAGGGAGAAATTAAACACTTCATCCACGAATCCGTGCGCCGCAAAAAGAACATCATCGTCAGCGGCGGCACCTCAACCGGTAAAACCACGTTTTTCAATGCCATGCTGAAATCCATTCCGGCGCAAGAGCGCATCATCACCTGCGAGGACACGCGCGAAATCCAAATTACCAACCTACCCAACCGCCTGCATCTGCTAGCCTCCAAAGGCGGGCAGGGCAGGGCGCAAGTCACCATGCAAGACCTCATCGAAGCCTGCCTGCGCCTGCGCCCCGACCGCATCATGCTGGGCGAGCTGCGCGGCAAGGAAGCCTTCTCCTACTTACGCGCCGTCAACACCGGCCACCCCGGCTCCATCTCCACCCTGCATGCCGACACGCCGGATCTGGCCATTGAACAGCTCATCCTCATGGTCATGCAGGCGGGCCTTGGCATCACCCGCGAACAAATTAAGGATTATGTGAAAAACGTTATCCACGTCATCATTCAGCTCAAAAGAGGTGAAAAAGGCGAGCGTTTTGTTTCTGATATTTATTTTCGCCCGGAATTGCACTAACGTGCATTCCACATGACTGAAAACAGAACGATCATCAATTTCCGGCGGAGCATTTACAATGCGCTGTTCTTGGTGGTCGTCATTTTGCTGCTGCTTATCGTTCCGGTCTATTGCGGCCTGGCCGCCAGCATGGCGCTTATGTTCGGCCCGGCTTATTTGCATTGGGCCCTCACGCCCCGCCTGCTGATTTATTATTATTCCTACTACGCCCATTATTACCTGCCCTATCTCAGCACGATGGGCGATATACTCAAATACAAACTCTACGGCCCGCCGATCGCCGGCGGCCTGTCCAGCCTGATCATGCTGTTCCTCATTCGCGCGCCGCTGATTGATTTCCGGCCCTTTAAATTCAAGGAAAGCATCCATGGCGACGCCCACTGGGCCACCGACCACGAAATCAAAAAAGCCAAGCTGCGCGCCAAAAAAGGCCTGCTGGTCGGCCGCACCGGCAAACGCGATTATCTGATCTGCGATGACTTCCAGCACGTGCTGCTCTTCGCACCTACCGGCTCCGGCAAAGGTGTGGGCTTCGTGATTCCCAATCTTTTATTCTGGACCGAATCGGTCGTGTGCCACGACATCAAAATGGAAAACCACGAACTCACCTCCGGCTACCGCTACAAAAAGCTGAGGCAAGACGTATTCCTGTGGAACCCCGCCGACCCCGACGGTCGCAGCCATTGCTATAACCCGCTCGACTGGGTGTCGACCAAACCCGGCCAGATGGTCGACGACGTGCAGAAAATCTGCAACCTGATTTTACCTGAACAGGAATTCTGGCAGAACGAAGCGCGCTCGCTCATGCTGGGCGTGATTTTGTACCTCATCGCCGTCCCCGAAAAAGTGCAGAGCTTCGGCGAAGTGGTGCGCACCATGCGCTCCGACGACGTCGTCTATAACCTCGCCGTGGTGTTGGACACGATCGGCAAGCGCATCCACCCGGTGGCGTATATGAACATCGCGGCCTTCCTGCAAAAGGCGGACAAGGAACGCTCGGGCGTTATCTCCACGCTCAACTCCGGCCTCGAGCTATGGGCCAACCCGCTGATCGACGCCGCCACCGCGCGCTCGGATTTTGACATGCAGATGCTCAAGAAGAAAAAAATGAGCGTGTTCTGCGGCGTCACACCCGACAACTTAAAACGCCTCGAGCCCCTCCTTAAAGTCTTTTATCAACAAGCCACCGACTTCATGACGCGCCGCATCCCCGGCAAAGATGAACCGCACGGCGTGCTGTTCATGATGGACGAGTTTCCGTCGCTGGGCGAAATGCCGCAATTCGAAGTCGGCATCGCGTATTTCCGCGGCTACCGCGTAAAGCTGTTCCTCATCGTGCAAGATACGCAACAACTCAAAGGCACGTATGAAGAAGCGGGTATGAACTCGTTCCTCTCCAACAGCTACTACCGCATCACCTTCGCCGCCAACAACGTGGAAACCGCGAACATGATCTCGCAGCTGATCGGTAATAAATCGGTCGTGCAAAACTCCTACAACAAACCCAAATTCCTCGACCTCAACCCGGCGGCGCGCACCATCAACGCCTCGGAAGTGCAGCGCGCGCTGCTGCTGCCGCAGGAAGTCATCACCCTGCCGCGCGACGATGAAATCATCATCATCGAATCCGCGCCGCCCATCCGTGCCAAAAAGATTTTCTATTTCAAAGATAAATTCTTCACCCGCCGCCTGCTGCCGCTGGAGGACGTACCCATCCAAGAACCCTACGACCCGCGCAAGAAAAAAGCCGCCGCCGCGCCGCCCGAAAAACCCGCAGAAACGCCGCCGCCACCAAAGACTGAAGACAAGGATACGGAATTGCTGGAGGATAAGGCGGAGGATTAGCGAGTCGCGCCA
>Ga0206960_1023_pt1 | contig 40904 bp, 36 predicted proteins | sample Alteio_BWOrgHeat_29_FD_153255 | JGI IMG/M metagenome (GOLD analysis project Ga0206960, IMG submission 153255) | Enriched cells from forest soil in Barre Woods Harvard Forest LTER site, Petersham, Massachusetts, United States -... | ecosystem: Environmental > Terrestrial > Soil > Temperate forest >... | reverse complement strand
CTTTAGAAATACTTTTTTCAGGAAGGGTTTTGAAGCAGCCCTTTTCATTTGCAAACGTGGGCGTCTTTTCAGAAAGGGTATGAGACAGAAAAAGGGCCTTACCTTTTGCAAAGGGCATGAGCTCTATTTACACTAAAACATATGAATTGAGCAGGCCATTGTTTTGGGCCTTAACCTAAAACCTTTGCAGCAAGCTTTTGATAGCCTCGAAAGAGGCCAGCTGTGAGTCCCGCAGGCTTATAAGAAATGGGGATTTCAGCCTTCATTGGAAAATCAAGACAGTGACTCACGAGACGTCTTCTGATGCAGAGATCCATCCACTCAGACGCAAGAACACGTGCGGTTGTTTGAGCAGATTTTTTATGTTTTTGAGCGAAGGTATTAAACAATAAAGCCATCCATTCAGTACCCCGGCTTATTTTATCTGAATCAAAAACCGAGTCTGGACGAAAGAAGAGATCGAAATGAAGCTCGCAAAGTTCTGAAAAGTCTGCTTTTCCTCCAAAATTTGATTCTAGAATTCGTCTGGCAATGATCTCAGCTCTGATGTTTTGTACCTTTTGCTTTTGAATGCTGGCGCTCGCGGCATGAATTCGATAAGGGTGCAAAAGTTGGAAAAGGCTCTCGCATTTGGCATTGGGTGCATATTTGCGCGAAAGCCTCGATCGGCGAAAACTGCTCTTTCGGTCAAAACGTGTATGTGGGGAACAACGTTAAGATTGGTAACGGCGTAAAGATTCAAAACAATGTCTCTGTGTATGACAACGTCACCCTTGAAGACTTTGTTTTTTGCGGCCCAAGCATGGTCTTTACAAACGTCATCAACCCACGCTCTGCGATTGTAAGAAAAAGTGAATACAAGAACACTCGTGTTAAAAAGGGCGCCACGCTAGGCGCAAACTGCACGCTGGTGTGTGGTATCACGGTGGGGCGGCATGCCTTTATCGGCGCGGGCGCTGTCGTCACGAAAAATGTTCCAGATTACGCTTTAATGATGGGTGTTCCTGCAAAACAAGTCGGCTGGATAGGGGAACACGGAACTCGCCTCATGAAATCAGGAAAGTTATGGAAATGCCCAGCAACAAAAACAAAATATAAAAAGTCAGCAACTGGACTCACGAGAATCAAATAGACTTAAGACTACTTACCCAGCCGCTTGCTTCTGGGCTGATCTTTTAGAAACACTTCTTTTCCGGTTTCTGCAGAACTATAAAGAGCATGGATCAACTCTAAAGATTTTTTGCCTTCTTCGCCATCGACGGGTGACGGATCGCCGCCCTTGAGGCATTGCACCACCTGGCTCAAATAGCGTGAATGGCTGAAGCCATACACATTCGGCGGATTTTCTCGGTAGCGCGTTAAAACCTCAGCGTCTTCGCTCTGGGGCTCAGAAAAATTCCAAACTCGCATTTCATTCACTGCAAAACCGCCAATCTCGACAGTGCCATTTTCTCCGAGTATCGAGATTGAACCTTCGAGGTCTTTAGGTCGTGTGGCCGTAGTCGCTTCAATCACACCCATGGCACCGTTTTTAAATTTAAGAAGTGCGACACCGGTGTCTTCTGCTTCAATTTTAGCTAGATGAGTTGAAATCTGAGTATAAACAGATTCAACCGGACCCATCATCCAAGACAGAAGATCGATGTGGTGACTCGCTTGATTTGCAAATACGCCGCCGTCCCACTTCCACGTGCCTCGCCAAGAATCTTGATCGTAATAGGCCTGAGGGCGGCACCAACGCACACGAATGGTTCCTAAAATCAGTTTTCCAAAACGACCTTGATCATGCGCTTGTTTTAATTTTTGAACAGGTAAGTTAAGTCGGTTCTGTTTCACGACAAACAGATGAACACCGGCATCGCGACAGGCTTTGATCATGGCATCGGCAGACTCGACCGTCAGTGCCATCGGTTTTTCAACGAGAATATGTTTTTTATACTTTACGAGTTCAAGCGTGTTCTCAGTGTGCTTGCCACTAGGAGTCAAAATACTCAAAACATCGATCTTAGAAGCCTGCTCCTTGAGCATCACATGTGCATCGGTGAACCAAGGCACATTGTATTTCTTTCCGAACTTTTCGGCTCGATCGGGAAGCACATCGCAAACCGCAGAAAGTATCGCACCTGGTACGTGTTCACGTGCCAACAATTCAGCGTGTCTTTCAGCGATTCTTCCGCAACCCACTAAAGCAAAGCGAACCATAATGAATACGCTTCTACCAAATTCAGTTTGCAAATGTAACTAGAAGAACTAGAAATCCATATGCTCAAAAATGCCCGTCATACCCCCCCGGGAGTGGCTTACCGACCCGACATCGATGGCCTGAGAGCAGTGGCCATTCTCTTGGTTTTGGGCTTTCATGCCTTTCCACTCGTCATTCCAGGCGGGTTTGTCGGTGTGGATGTGTTCTTCGTCATTTCTGGATTTTTGATCACCTCGACCATCCTTAAAGATTTAAACAAAGGCCGTTTTTCGATAACCGAATTCTACGGAAGACGCTTTCGACGCATCATTCCCGCACTCATGACGATGCTCAGTTCGGTTTTGATTCTGGGATATTTTTTCTTTCCCGGAATTGATTTTTTACGACTCGGCAAACATCTTTTAGCGGGGGCGACCTTTACTTCGAATCTTCTGCTGATTCGAGAATCTGGATACTTTGATCTTTCAGCCAACTTAAAACCTCTGCTTCACTTGTGGTCGCTCGGAATTGAAGAACAGTTTTACCTAGGCTGGCCTCTACTTGCTGCCTTTGTCTTCAGAAAAAGAAAAAACCTCTTAAAGTGGATCTTTATATTAGGTACGCTTTCATTTCTTTCGAATTTAATTCGAATCAATCATCACCCTGTCTCGACGTTTTATCTTTTGCCCACTCGCTTTTGGGAACTGCTCATCGGGTGCGGGCTTGCGGTCAGTGAAAATAATTCTGCGCATTGGATGACGAATAAAAGACCCAAAAATGCCTTAGCGCTCATGGGGCTTCTCATGGTGATTTTGAGCGGCGTCTTTTTCAATGGTCAGCTCAAATTTCCAGGCGCCTGGGCCGCGCTGCCTACACTGGGAAGCGCTTTTCTAATTGTTTCAGGCACGTCGTCATGGCTGAATCGAAAACTTTTATCGCATCCCTTTATGGTTTTAATTGGACTCATCAGCTACCCCCTTTACCTTTGGCACTGGCCTCTGCTTTCAAGTGCAAAAATTCTGCACGGTACTGAGACCCTTTCAACAGTCTGTCTCTTGAGCGCCCTGCTGGTCTCGCTGCTTTTGGCCTATGCCACCTACAGGTGGATTGAGCAACCCTTTCGAAATTACTTTACACTCGAGAAGAAAAGATCTTTGCGTGGCTCTCCATTTTTAATTGCAGTAACGCTCTCACTAATTGGAGTCTTTGCGTTTATCGGTCTAAAAATGAATAACGAAACCTTTCTTTCGCGAGACTGGTCGCTGCATAAAGACATTCGGCTGCTTCAAAAGTATGAAACTTATGACCTGCGTGAAATTAGAGACGGAAAATGTTTTATCGATGTCACTCACGGCTTTAATGGTTTTTCTGAAGAGTGTTTTGGAAAGCCTAGGCCTGGATCACCCAACCTATTTCTGTTAGGTGATTCTTTTGCGGCAAATCTTTATCCAGGCCTCAGAAGAGCTCTGAGTGAAACAACCGTTAATCTTGTTCAGCTTACCTCTAGCCGTTGCCCCCCTCTGCTTGAAATGAGTGCCCGTCTTAAGTCTGCCTACCCGGGGTGCATAGAGGCGAATCGATTCGCCCTTCATAAAATTCAAGAAATGAAATCAGACTCTGTTATTTTATTCGCAAGCTGGGTCAGCCACTGGGATCTTCCGGGTTTTAATGATTGGCTCGATCTAACTATTAAAGAGCTTAGAAAAGCGGGCGTTAAAAACATTATTTTAATCGGTACGCCGCCACAATGGATGCCCACACTTCCCAAAGTCATTGAACAGCAGTTTTCTCGACCAGGCTTGCCTATTCCAAAAATGATGGGTTACGGAATTCAGCCCGATATTTTTAAAACAAATCTAGAACTTCAGAGTCTCTCTAAAAAAGAAAAAATAACCTTTATTTCTCTTACAGACGAACTCTGTAATGCCTCTGGCTGTCTTGCTCGAGTGGGTGAGAATATTTCTGAAGACTTACTGACCTGGGACTCAGCACACTTCACCACTCATGGCGCCGAATATGTTTCGCGCACACTGATCAAGCCCAAATTAGAGATTCTTTTGAATCAAAGCCAAAAGCTGCCGCGCTCGCACCGAAAATGAGTGATCTTTTTCACAGCGCCTTTGACCCGCTTGAGCAATTTCTTCGCGTTCTTTCGGATGGTTTAATAGCCAACGGGCCTTCTCAATACACTCGGCGCTGTTGCGAAAAGCAACGACTTCACGATCGATTTCAAACAATTCGCCCAAGTTGACCTTCCAATCCGTCAATAGGCACGACCCGACACCGGTCGCTTCAAATAACCGCATATTAGCCGCATATTCACCGGCCACATCAATGTGCGAATTGAGGTTGATCTTGGCTTTCGCCATGGTTTTAAAAAGCTCCATTCCATACTGCGGGGGTGAGCTGTGTTTCTGAAGCTTTCGGGTGAGCTGCACGTCGATCGGAATATCTTTCCACCGCATGGCTCTTCCATAAAGACGTGTGTCCGTAAAAAACCGACCGAGTCCTAACCGGTTCAGCATTTCAACCGAAAGACCGATTCCTTTTTTCGCGAGGTCTTTTGAAATCGGAGCCATCTCTGTGAGCAGCTTTAAGTCGATTCCAGAATCGATCAAACTTGAAATCAGTTCGGTTCGCGCTTGGTGGTAGCCTTTACCCTGAATGAGAGAACCTGCAAACAAAACGTCTATCGTTTTTTCTACTGATTTGAACTCTTTCAAAACCTTAAACGAGTGTAGCAAAACTTCAGACTTCATTCCAAGATCTCTAAACTCTTGTGCAAACTTTGCACTGCAGCTCAACATCAGATCCATTTCTCGAAAACGAGAAAGCTCGGCAGTGGAGTAGGGGGCCGCGCACCACCCCAGCATCAGCTTGACAGAAGGAACGACCTTTCTCACCTCGCGCAAATAATCGGGAGAAAACGAAAAAGAATCTTGAAAGAAAAGTACTTCGGGCTTCAGCGCCTTAATCTGCTCAAAAACAATTTGAAGAGCTCCGCCCTGTACCCCGTGCTCGCGCGCCCAAGCATGCTGCAGAGGCTCTGCGTTTAAAACCACCTCATGAGCTTCAACACTTAAAAGCGTCAGCTCTTTTTGATAATGGTCAGCCCAAGCCCAACCCGAAGCCATCAAGGCTCGGTATTGCTCCTGATAGTTTAGAGCCTTGGCTTCTGGGTGTTTCTCGTACCATTCGGATAAAAACTGCGGGTAAAAACTTGTGATTTTGAGAAATCGAAACATATTTCGATTTAACCTAAAATCTCTGCGAGACTTTTACAAACGTGCTCGATCATTTCTTCGGTCATTTCAGGAAACATCGGCAGCGATAAAATCATCGGCGATTGCGTCACAGCCACTGGATAATCGGCGAGCTTGAGCCCGTAAGCGCGATACGCTTCGAGTTCAGGTAATGACTTCGGATAATGAATGCCGGTTTCGATTCCTTTTTCTTTTAGTTTTCTTTGCACTCCGTCTCTGTCTTTAACTCGAACCACAAAAAGATGAAAAACATGGCGTGTATTTTCTGGAAGCTCTGGAAGTTTTAAAAGCTGACTGGGTAAGCGCTTCAAATAAGACTTCGCATGTTGGATTCTTTTTTCGGTCCACTTTTCTAAGTAGGGAAGCTTGGCTGAAAGAATCGCGGCCTGTAAACCATCTAAGCGGCTGTTGCGACCTTCAAACGCGTGGTCAAACTTATCCACACGGCCGTGGTTTCCCATCATTCGAATTTTGAGCGCAAGTTTCTCGTCATCTGTAGTGACCGCGCCCGCGTCTCCGTAAGCGCCCAAGTTTTTTCCGGGATAAAAACTAAACGAGGCTGCAACACCAAAGGTGCCCACGGTTTTACCCTTATACTGAGCTCCATGCGCTTGTGCGCAATCTTCGATCACGAGAAGAGAGTGCTTCTTTGCAAAACTCATCACGGCGTCCATTTCGGCTGCGATGCCATACATGTGAACGGGAATAATCGCCTTGGTTCGTGTACTGACCCAGCGCTCGGCATTTCTCATGTCGATCGTAAAACGATCCGGCAGCACGTCTACAAAAACAGGCTTTGCTCCAACCGTTGTGACCGCTTCTGAAGTTGAAATCCAAGTGTTTGCTGGTACGAGCACTTCATCGCCTGGCCCGATACCTAGAGCCTTGAGAATCATTTCTATCGAATCGGTTCCGTTGGCGCATCCGATGCAGTGACGGGCTCCGACGTAACGAGCGAACTCTTCTTCAAACTTTTTAACGAACGGGTTTTCGCGAAAGCCCACAAAGGCTGTTTGATTAATAACCGATTGAATTGCATTGTTAATGGCTGGCTGAATCGCGTCGTATTGAGCTTTGAGGTCGGCAAATGGAACCTTCATGGTTCTTATGAAGTAGTACATCCCCGAATGAATTCCAAGCTCAGCCTTTGTAGAGTATAGAACGGGTATGGTATTTTGGCTGATGGGTATCTCGGGCGTGGGTAAAACCACCTTGGGGCAAAAATTGAAAGACCGCCTCGAGGCAGAGGGGCATCGCACCTATCTCATTGATGGCGACCTCGTTCGCGACTTCTTTGATCGAGACCTAGGCTATTCGCGTGAAGAGCGCATTCAGAACATCAAACGCATTCTTTTGTCGGCTTACGTGCTTTCTCAAAATGGAGTGACTCCCATCGTTTGCAATATTTTTCCGATCGAGGCGCTTCGGGTTTTTGCGCGCAAGAAAATTCCAGATTTCTATCAAATCTATCTTAAACGCGATCTTGAAGGCTGCGTCACCAACGACGTCAAAGGCCTTTATGCAAAAAAAGAAAAAGCGGGCCCCATTGTAGGAATCGATGTGGAGTTTGAGCCCCCCACTCAAAACGATCTCGAAATTCAGACAGGGCAAGAAAGTCCAGACGAGTCTTTTAAAAAGCTCTACGCATTTGCAAAATCAAAGCTTACTCAGGTGAAAAAATGAATCGCCTCGAGATCGACGCACAGACACTCCAAGAGACCGTCAATCTGATCGTGGGCCTTTTTCATCCTCTCAATGGATTTCTCAATGAAGCCGACTACCGATCTGTTGCTCAAAAGATGTGTCTCAGCTCTGGAGCACCTTGGACTATTCCGGTTACCTTAGATGTTCCAGAAAAGTTATTTACCACTCTTAAAAAAGGCGAAGAACTTAAACTCGTTCATGACGGAAAAGAAAGAGCTGCCGTTCGCATTGAAAGCTTGTTCGAAGTGGACTTTCCGAGTGACCTTAAAAATGTTTTTAAAACGGATGACGACGCTCACCCCGGAGTTAAAAAAGAAAAAGCGCGCTCTGCTTTTCGCGTAGGTGGAGAAGTAAAGCTCCTCGACTCAAGATGTACAAAGAATGCTCTAAACCCTACAGAAACCCGCGCTCATTTTCAAAAAATGGGCTGGAAAACTGTCGCTGGGTTTCAAACTCGAAACCCCGTTCATCGCGGGCACGAGCACCTGCATCGGTTTGCCTTAGAGCGTTGTGACGGATTATTTATTAATCCTGTGACGGGCTGGAAAAAAGTAGGCGATTTTTCAGAGCAGGCTGTCGTAGCAGGATACCGCGCTATGATTGAGCACTACTACCCCAAAGACCGCGTGCATTTTCAGGGCCTTTGCACACCGATGCGTTACGCAGGCCCACGAGAAGCTGTTTTTCATGCCTTGATTCGAAAAAACCTGGGTTGCACTCATTTTGTGATCGGTCGAGACCACGCGGGCGTAGGCTCTTATTACGGCACGTATGAGGCGCAAGAGCTCGCTCGAAAAGTTCTGAAGCCTGAAGTGATCAAGCTCATCATGCTGAAGGAACCTTATTACTGCACAACATGTGAAGAATCCGTGACCGAAGCGACCTGTGCTCATTCTGCCACCACTGCAAAAGTAGAAATCAGTGGAACCCTCATCAGAAAAATGCTGCAAGAGAACGTTCACCCACCCAAGCACTTCATGAGACCTGAAGTCAGCGCAGCGATCTTGGCTTTAAAAGATGGTATTTTTGTTAAGGAGAATGCGTGAAAAAAATCATTGTGACAGTAGGTCCTTCGCTCTTTAAAGACAACCTGCTTTCTAAAATTCATAAATCGAATTTTATTTATCGCATCAACGGTGCGCACGGTTCGATTCAGGCGATCTCTAAAACCATTAAAGATGTCCACGCGGCGATTTCTAATCCTGTTCTTCTTTTAGACCTGCCAGGAAACAAAGTCAGAACCGCACAGCTTGAAAAAGGAATTGCGATTGAATCCGGCAAGAAGTTTCAGCTTAAACCCGAGCAAATCAACTACTCAAAGTTCCATGAGCTCCTGAAAAAGGGCGATACCGTTCTCGCAAACGACAGCACCTTTAAGTTTACCGTCGACGAAATCTCTGGGGGCGTCATTACGTTTCTCTCGCATTCTACGGGTGTACTGGGCCCCAATAAAGGAATGCACCTGCGAGGCATTTCAGACCGGTTGCCCTTTCTTTTTCAAAAAGACTCAGACCTGATTCAACTCGCCAATCAAGAAAAAGTGGCCTTCGTTGGGCTTTCTTTCGTCAGAACAGCAGCCGACGTCAGAGAGGCCCGCGCACTGATTTCACCAACAATTGAAATCATCTCAAAAATTGAAACAATCCGCGCAGTAGAAAATATTAACTCTATTCTTGAGCAAGTCGACCGCATTCTGGTCGATCGTGGCGACTTATCGACCGAAGTCACTATTGAGCGGGTCGCTTCTTTTCAGCGCTTTATCATTGAACGCGCTCACTTTTTTAATAAAGAAGTTTACCTGGCCACGCAATTTCTAAAAAACATGGAAGAAAAACCCATTCCAACCATTGCTGAAGTGATCGACCTCTACAACACCCTGAAAATGGGCGTGATGGGTATTCAACTTTCAGAAGAAACCGCCGTGGGTGCCTATCCTGCCGAGTGCTTAGACGTGATTGATCGCGTGCAACGCACAATTGAACAAGAGGCCTTGGGCGGTCTCGACCCCTCTTAAGAAATACTTTCGGCAAAATGTCTGTCGATCATTTGCTCAGGAGTCACGCTCTTAAAAAAGCGATCGTCGTATGCGAACGGCTGCTGCGTCTCATGGTGCTGGTTGTATTCGTAAGAAGCCAAGTTAAAGGTCTCGCCTGCCGAAAGCTGATCGCGATACCATTTTTCCATCTCTTTCGTCAGCTCAGCTGCTTTTTCAGGATAAGCCGAGAAAATATTTTTTTCTTCGCGTGGATCCGCTGAAAGATCATACAGCTGGTGGCCTCCATTGCCCTCCCAAATAAGCTTGTATTTGTCTTTCACAATCATTCTTTCGGTTTTTAATTTATCGAGAATATCTTTCGAAAAAATATGCGCAAGACGTGCTGGAAAAGGAACCGGCGGGTGATCGGCGACCACTACACGGTCTGGGTTTTGCTCGAGCAGACTGATGGGATGAGTGCCCGCTTTTGGCTGAGCGCCCGTAAGCTGCAGAATCGTGCCGAAAATATCGGTCGTAGAACAAGGAGCTTCAACAATCTTGCCAGGAATAAAATACTTCGGATTCAAACAGAAAAGCGGAACTCGAATCATTCCCTCATAAAGAGAATCTCCGTGCCCAATGAGACCATCTTTTTCACAGAGCATTTCACCGTGGTCTGAAAGTATAAACACAACCAGATCATCGAGTGCTCCCATGGCCTTCAGTCGCCCAAAGAGGTCTTTCACTAAATCATCCGCATACCGCAGACCGCAATCGTATAGACGCTTCAATGTCGCGAGTTCGTCTGAAGTGAGCTCAATCTCTCTCGACTGAAGACGGTGAGAATCAAGCAGCGCAATTAAAAGATTATCCGTCAAATGGATCTCGCCAAAAAGTGATCGATACTTTTGAAGAGGTAAAAACGGCGTATGCGCCTCTAAAATATTTGTAAAAACAAAATACGGCTCTTCAGCTGAATTCAGTGCCTTGATTTGCTCTGATAAAACCTCGACAATTTTTTGGCCACCGAGATCGTTGTGCAGATAAAAATCTGCTTGTTTTCGAAACTGCTCGAGTTTGATTTTATTTGCGAGAAACTTATTTTTTTTAACGAGGTCTTTGATTTTTCTCTTCGCGCTAGAAACTGTTTTCTTAATGAAGCCCTGCCCGCTCGGTCCATGTTTAGCGTTCTTCGCGGGGTTACGAACTTTCGTAATATAGGAGTAGTGATCAAACCCTCTGACAAAACCCACCTCACGCGTGAAGTACGGGTTTTCAGTCGAGACACCTTCAACCCGATAACCCAGCTGTTCTTTTAAAATTTCCATAATGAGGGGGTATCGCCCGTCATAGACACTGAAGTTTGATGACGCTTTGTGAAAGTAGGGGGTTTTTCCTGAAAAAATCGAAATGTGAGAGGGAAGGCTACAGTTTCCTGCACTGTAGCAATGCCGAAAATAGGTGCCCTGACTGAGCAAGCTGTCGACAAATGGCGTCGTCGGGTTCTTGTTTCCGTTTAGAGACAGGGCATCATTTCGTGCACCATCTAATATCAGAAGTAGGATGTTTGGCTTTTTACTCATTTTACTCAATGGACCGTAGTAATACTCCAGATCTGCCAAGTCTGTCACCGATTAGTCTAAGACCCTTTCGAGACCGCGGAGCCTGGAATTAGCCGACAAAAAAGGTACTAAAACAGTGCGCGCGCTGCTTGTGCCTTGAAAAGAACGCAGGGCTCGATTACTTTCCACACCTTATTCATGAACAATATAGAAAAAGCCTTCGAAACTAACTCAACAGCAAAGGGATTCGCGGACCAATACCTCACCTACCTTTCGAAGGTTTTGGCGCAGCTCGATCGCGAAGAAATTTCTAAGGTGATTGGAACCTTTCAAGAGGCGAGAAAAAACGATTCTCAAATTCTATTTATCGGAAATGGGGGAAGCGCAGCAACAGCTTCGCACTTCGCCAACGACCTTGGCGTCGGGCTGAGAAACTGGAAAAAACCCTTTCGTGCGCTCGCTTTAACCGACAATGTTGCAGCCATCACAGCTCTCGCCAATGATCACGGCTATGACCACATCTTTGTTCGACAGCTTCAAATCGTCATGAGACCTGGCGACGTTGTGGTTGCCATTTCTGCTTCTGGAAACTCCAAGAACATTGTGGATGCTGTTGAATATGCGAACACTAATGGCGGTAAAACTATTGGTTTTACTGGCTTTACCGGTGGCAAACTTCGCTCTATGGCTCACCAGTCTATTCATGTGCCAACCCTTGCGGGTGAGTATGGGCCGGTAGAAGACGTTCATATGATCTTAGACCACCTCATTTCAGCCTTTTTGATGATGGTCTCTCGTAAAGAGCCAACCTGAACGGTGTGGAAAATCACGCCTGATTGCGATAGTCGTAAGTAGTGCAAATTTCCAACACTATTCTGGAAATTACTTCCGCGCGTCCCGATGTAGAACGCCCAGACTTAACACGTCCTGACTGGGTCAACGGACTAGAACGCCCTACCGACGCACTCTGGCTCGACAAAAATGAAAATCTCGACCCCATTTTGGCCGAGTGGAACCGAAAACTGGTCTCTGAGCTCGATCCTCGTTCTATCGGAACCTATCCAGAATGTGCGCCACTCTATCGAAAATTGGGTGAGTCTTTAGACCTTCATCCGCGGCATCTTCTTCTCACTCCAGGTTCTGATGGTGCCATTCGCGCAGTCTTCGAAGCTTTCATCAGCCCAGGTGACCGCGTGATCCACACCGTGCCCACATTCGCAATGTATTCTGTTTATTCTAAAATGTACGGAGCCCAAGTCACACCACTAGAGTACGAGCCTTCTGAACAAGGCCCGTCATTGTCTGTGGATCGTTTTTTAGAAAAAATAAAGAGCACGAAGCCCAAACTGGTCTGTCTTGCCAACCCCGATAGTCCAACAGGTACCGTGTTCAACTCTGCAGAGCTCAGAAAAATCATTGAAGCTGCGGGCCAGGCCAAGGCGCTTATTCTTGTCGATGAGGCCTATCATCCGTTTTACGAACCAAGCGTGGTTCAATGGGTCAGCCAGTATCCACACCTCGTTGTCGCTAGAACTTTTGCGAAAGCTTGGGGGTTGGCCGGATTGAGAATCGGTTACGCAGTGGCTTCTGCCTCTGTTGCGCCACTCTTGCATAAAGTTCGATCGATGTATGAAGTGAATACCCTTGCAGTCGACATTCTTTCTCGCGCATTAGACCATCCCGATCAGATGCTCGCCTCCGTGAAACGCCTGAATGACGGCAAAGCTTTTTTTCTTAAAGAAATGGAACAGAAAAAATTACGCGTTCTCCAGGGACACGGGAATTTTCTGCATGTGGCTTTCGGAAAAAGCGCGGAGCGGGTTTTTAAAGCCCTTGATGGGCACGTTCTTTTTCGTAAAGACTTTTCAGAACCTTGCTTAAAAGGCTTCAGTCGCTTTTCAAGTACGACTCAAGAGATTTTTAAGCCTGTTGTTTCCAAAGTTTTGGAGAGCCTTTAAATGAGTAAGGCCCCCTTTTCAATCGCAGTAATCGGTTGTGGAAGAATAGCGGGTCATCACTGCAGGTCCATTCGTAAATACCCCGAACTCAAACTGGCTGCTGTCTGTGATCTTGTGCCTGATAAAGCAAAAGCTTATGGAAATGAATTCTCTATTCCTCATTTCACCAATTATCGAGAAATGCTCAAAGCCGATCCTTCAATTCAAGCGGTCGTCGTTGCGACTCCCTCTGGAATGCATTTTGAACACGCCGCCGAGCTCATCGAAAAACACAAGAAACATGTGATTGTTGAAAAACCTACATTCATGAAGCCTTCTCAGTTAGACGAAGCGTTTCGATTAGCTGCTAAAGCAGGGGTTGGAATTTTTCCTGTTTTCCAAAACAGATACAATAAAGCAGTTCAAAGGGTAAAACAGGGACTTGAATCGGGCGAACTGGGCGCACCAAGAATTCTAGCCATTCGAGTGCGCTGGTGCAGGCCTCAACGTTATTATGACCTCGCACCGTGGAGAGGCACCTTTGCGCAAGACGGTGGGGCGCTCACAAATCAAGGCATTCACCACATTGACCTTCTTCGTTACTTCGGTGGCGAAGTTAAAAAAGTAAATAGCTTGATGAAGACGCTTGGCGCACAGATCGAAGTCGAAGACAGCGTGGTTGCAAATGTTGAGTTCGAAAATGGCGTGATTGGAAATATTGAAATCACAACCGCTGCCCGACCTGATGATTTTGAAGCCTCTTTATCTTTGGTTTGCGAAAAAGGCCTGGCACAAATTGGGGGCATCGCTGTAAACGAGCTCCAAATTTATACGCCTGAGCCCTCAACTTGCTCTGTGTCTAGCGAAGACTTCTCAAAAAATGTTTATGGGCATGGGCATGAAAAGCTTTATGGTGAAATCGTAAGCTTTGCTCTTGAAGGCCGACCTTACTCTGTGAGTCAGAAAGACTGCAGAGCAACCTTAAACCTATTACACTCTTTTTATCGATCAGACGAAGAACGAAAGTGGATTGACCTTTCTACCTCACAAGAGTCAACCCGACTGGGCCGCCCAAACGAAGAACTGGCGAAACTATATAGAATATGAGCAAAAAATTACGCGTCGGCATTGCAGGCTATGGAGTGGTTGGTAAAAGAAGAAGAACGTTTATCGATCTTCATTCAGACCTTGAGACTGTTGCGGTCTGCGACCGAACATTTAATGACTCGGGAACGCTAGAAGATGGTTTGAAATATTTCCAAACCTACAAAGAACTGCTTACGGAAAAACTAGACGTGCTGTTTGTCTGTATGACGAATGACATTGCCGCCGAAGTGACTATCGCGGGCCTTGATCATGGCTTGCACGTTTTTTGCGAAAAACCACCGGGCAGAGATCTTAAAGATATTTGCGAAGTCATCCGAGCAGAACGGCGCAATAAAACCCTCAAGCTGAAGTACGGCTTTAATCATCGCTACCATGACTCGGTCAGAGAAGCTCTCAGCCTTGTTAACTCTGGTGAGTTAGGCTCTTTGATTAATTTACGAGGTGTCTACGGTAAGTCTAAGATTTTAAGCTTTGAATCGGACTGGAGAACCAAACGCGCCATCGCAGGCGGCGGCATCTTACTCGATCAGGGCATTCATATGGTCGACCTCATTCGACTCTTTGCTGGGGCCGAATTTACTGACATTCACAGCTTTATTTCGAATGGGTTTTGGCACCACGATGTAGAAGATAATGCGTATGCTCTTATGAAAACAAAGAGTGGCGTTGTTGCGCTTCTTCACTCTTCAGCCACACAGTGGCGTCATCGCTTTCATCTCGAGCTCACTCTCACCAAAGGCTCTATTATTTTATCGGGGATCTTATCAGGCACAAAAAGCTATGGTGCTGAAACCATCACCATTGCCTACGCTAAAAATGGCGATGCCGGCGACCCGCTCGAAAAAACCATCCGCTACAATGAAGACAATTCCTGGAAAGATGAGATCTCTGAGTTTGCAAAGTCGATCTCTACAAATACACCGATCATCAATGGCTCTTCTCTTGAAGCCCTGAAGACCATGGAGCTGGTATATAAAGTTTACTGCGCTGATCCCGCCTGGAAAAAGGCCTACAACCTTTCAGCAGAGGTTCCAAAAGATATTTTATGAGTTCTACGGGTAATAAACGCAGAAAAATAATCGGCATTGTTCCAGCACGAATGGCCGCAAGCCGTTTTCCTGGAAAACCCCTTTACCCCATTCTCGGCCGCCCGATGGTTGAGCACGTCTTTCAAAGAGCCAAGCTTTTCGATCGATGGGACGGCCTTTACTTAGCCACCTGTGATCGTGAGATTGAAGACTTTGCGAAATCTAAAAACATTCCGGTCATCATGACTTCAGACTCGCACACGCGATGTCTGGACCGCGTCGCCGAAGCCGCCGAAAAATGTGGGCAATCGGTCGGGCCAGATGATCTCATTGTATGCGTACAGGGTGATGAGCCCATGCTTCATCATGACATGATTGCAGCCTCTATCAAACCGCTAGAGAGCGATCCTTCGGCACCTTGTACCGTATTGGCGATGCAAATTGCAGAAGAAGAACTTTTTAAAAATCCAGACACGGTTAAAGTGATCCATAATAAAAAAGGCGAAGTTTTATACACGTCGCGTTCGCCCGTGCCGTACTGCAAAGGTAAATTTGGCATAGAGCTTGGGGCCCGAAGGATTTACGGAATTTTTGCTTTCCGCTGGCAATATTTAAAACGATTTACCGAAATGGAAGAAACCGAACTTGAAAGAGTCGAGTCTTGCGATAGCAATCGGATCTTAGACGCAGACTTTAGACAAAGAATCGCCCCTTTTGAATTTCGTCACTCTTTTTCAGTCGATAGCCCTGAAGACATTGCTCTTGTTGAAAAGTACATGGCTAAAGACCCTCTTTGGGGAAAATACTGATCATGCGCATCGGCGTAGCCTCTCGATCTTTTTCTAAGCACCCGGAGCTCAGACGGCGCCTGCAAGAAAAATTTAAGAATATTCAGTTTAACGATGCGGGCCAGTCACTCTCAGGTGAGGCTCTCATTGATTTTTTAAGTGGCTGCGAAGCGGCCATTATTGCTCTAGAAAAAATAAATGGCGCGCTTTTAGAAAAACTCCCCGAATTAAAATTTATCTCTAAATATGGTGTCGGCCTAGACAACATCGACCAGGCTGCCCTCACTAAACATGGTGTGCGCCTAGGTTGGACCGGGGGCGTGAATGCGCGATCGGTAGCTGAGCTCACGCTGGGTTTTATGCTTTCTCTCTCGCATCGTGTTTCGGAATCGAATCGAGAACTTCTTTCTCGACAGTGGGTGAATAACGGCGGCAATCAGATTTTCGAAAAAACAATCGGAATCATTGGTTGTGGCCATATCGGAAAAGAAGTGGTGCGCCTCATCGCACCTTTCGGCTGTCATGTTTTAGTGCACGATATTTTAGATGTCTCGAACTTCTGCTCCGCTCATCGCGCGCGGCAGGTGCCCCTTCAAGAACTTCTCTCAAAGTCTGATTTGATCACGCTTCATGTGCCCTACAGCAAAGAGACCTATCATCTCATTTCTAAAAAAGAATTTGATCAAATGAAAAAAGGCAGCATGCTCATCAATACAAGTCGCGGCGGAATTGTTGATGAGCAAGCGCTCTTAACCGCACTGCAAACCGGTCATACTCGTAGCGCAGCAGTTGATGTTTACGAACTCGAGCCGCCATTTGAATCGCCTTTACTGAAATTGCCTAACCTCATCGCAACATCACATATTGGGGGTGGGTCGGCAGAGGCTATTTTGGCAATGGGTCAGGCGGCCATCGACCGTCTCGTTGAACTGACAGGCTAAAAGAGTGAGTCAACCGCAAATACTGATTTTGCATCCTAATCCTGCGGTTCACGAAAAGTACGCAACCCTAGGTTGCGCCTCTTGTTTCAATGGCGCTCGATTTTACTCTTTATCGCTGGGCCTAAGAAAAGATTTTTCTGATTTTATTGACGAAATAAACCTGAAGTACGGACATTCAGTAGATTGGTGGGCGACCGAGTTAGCAAATGGGCGCGACTCTATCGCAAACCATCTCTTCGAAGATGTATGTTATGTTTTTTATGCTTTAGCCCTGATCGCTGAACAGGTGCCGATCCATGAAATCGTCTGTCATTCAAGTGCTCTGGCTAAAACTTTGAAAAAAATTCCTGAGGTCGAAAAAAATAAAATTAGCGTTCAGACCTCTGGCGCCAGTTTTTTTAGACGCCGATTTCCTATAGCGGTCGGAACTTTTCGATATATTCAAAATGTGCTTAAACTGGCGTTTATTAAATGGCCCGTCGCCTTTTTACCTGTCGCTTCTTCTGAGCCTGTTAAAGTCTTAGACTTGTTTATTTTTCCAGATTCAGTTTCTAAAAATAAAATTCAAAGCCGACAGTGGGGTGATGCGCTGTCTCGACTAACAAAAAATGGCTGGGCGCTTTTTCCGACTGAAGTAAACTTTAGTTCTACTCAAAAATATGGAACCTCTCTCAATGCGGTCTCTGATGTTCGTTTTTTACTGAAAGAGCGACTTTTAAAGCTCTGTGACTATATCTGGGCGGGCTTACACCCTTTTAGACTTCTTTTTTCTCGACCCCATTTTTCAAAGTTTAAAAATATTTCTCTTAGCCCATTACTCAAAAGCTATGTTTTCAGTTCGTCTATCGAAGGTCAAAACCAGTCTCTCTGGGATTACTTGGCTCTTCAAAGATTAAAAAAATCAGGCTATCAGATTTTACATCACTTAGACTGGTTTGAAAATCAACGCATTGACAAAATTCAACAGTTTGCTTTGAAGTCGTTTTTTCCTGAGTGCAAAAGGTCGGCCTATTTAGTTCCTATCGCTTCTGAGTTTGCCCTTCATTATCAACCCTCAATCGGAGATTTTCGTCTCGGAGTCATTCCGCAATCGATTTATGTACCAGGACGTGCCTGGGTTTCATGGGTGAAAGAAAGCTGCCCGCAGCTTCACGTCGACACAGCGCCGGCTGTGAGCCACCCTGAGACTCTTCTTGATGATAAAAAAACCTGGTCATCAAACCTACCGACTGTGCTCTTTTGCCTGGCACTTGATAAATATGTGGCCGACGAGCTAATGCAAGTCGCTATAAAACTATTGAGCGATAAACCTAATCCATTTCAGGTGGCAATCAGGCCTCATCCGGTCATGAGCGCCTCTACGTTAGAAAAGCTGAAGGCTGTCAGTAAAAAATATGGAATGCTCTGGCTACCCGCCGAAGAGATCCAAGCGCACGCTCTGATTCAGTCTAAAAGTATTATTTCTATCGTCGCTTCTTCTTCGAGCGTCGTCATTGACGCGGTCATTGCAGGTCAGCCCGCTATCGTGCTCGGGAGCCGAACAGGACTCACTCATAATCCGGCTTGCTTCAAACCCTTGAACGAAGGAGCACACGTTGCGTTCGACCCGAAAGAAATCAAAAGCCAGATCTTACAAAATATTCCTTTATTCGGAAAAGAACGCCAAACACCCGCCCAAAAGTCTCACATTTATGAGCCTGTAACAGACCTAAAAGTCGATGCATGGCTTAAAATGATTGAAGAAAACACATCAAATTTTTAGATAGCAAACACTGCCAAGTTATAGATAAAAGTGAACCATGATTAAAGCCGATGCCGTTAAGCCCCATTACGAAAAGGTAAAAGAAAAGTGGGCTGAGCTCTTAAGCCAGTACTACCTTCCCAACGGCAGCTTGAATCCAGAATTTCTCTTTGAAGTGTCTTGCCCTTACTGCCAAAGCACCGCCAAAAAAGAGAACGACACTTTTGTGCTGAATGGTTTTAAACACAATAGCTGCAAAGACTGTGACGGTGTCTATGTTTCTCCTCGTCTGAAAGACGAGTGCCTTGAGAAGCTCTATAATGATGAGTACTATTCACAAATCTATATCGAATCGATGATTCCAGCTTTCGAAACTCGAAAGAAACTCATCGGCCAAAGTAAATTCAAACAGGTTCTGCAGTACTCTAAAAAAACAGGTCGAGTGCTCGATATTGGCTGTGGCATCGGTGAAGTTATCGATGTTTTTAAAGACAATGGATGGGACTGTCATACGATTGAAGTCAACCCTGCAGCTATTCGATGGTTAAAGACTCGAAACATCCATCCTTTTGTTGGACCCTTTAATCAGTATCCGGTTCAAGAAAAGTTTGACGTGATCATGGCCTGGGGAGTGGTTGAACACGTCGTTGACCCTATCGACTTTCTGAAGAAGGTTTTCTCACAATTAAATCCGGGCGGAGTTTTTGTTTCTGAAGTTCCGAGCGGTCAATCTCTTCTTCTAGACTATTGTCGCAACACCTTAAAAGATCCAGGTCGAATCATTATGGGTGAACAACACATTGTTCTTCATTCGGTAAAAGCCTACGAAGGGCTTCATAAGGCGTCAGGGCTTGAAAAACTTCATGTGCAGACGAATGGGCTCGACATCGAAACGATTTTAAAAGTGAACAAGCAAACCGCTGATGACACGACTATCTTCGAAATTCAAAAATATGTTGATGCCGCCATGAAGGGCGACTTGATTCGCGGGTTTTGGAAAAAATAACTAAAACTGACGATTTAAGTTCAAAAAAAACCTAGCCCACTCCATCCGCCAATTCGAACTCGTTTGTGCATACTCATTACACCACTCTTCAACAAGCTGCTGTCGATGTGGGGCACTCCACCAGCGCTCAATACCGTCTGAGTCTTCTTGACTCAACTGATTTAAAAGCTGCGCTGCTGAGTGCCCAGAATCATGTAAAATTCCGGCCTTCCGAAAAAGATCGAAAAAACGCCTTGCCGATTCATTCATAAGATAACCCGAAGGATTCCAAAAACAAATTGTCGGAACATTCGCTGCAAGGACCATATTTAAGGTCGTTCCGGGGTGATCAATGATCGCCAAAGAGGCTCCTTTGAGGTCTTTCCAAAACTCGTGTGTAACCCTTGTGTTCGTCTTTAAACTCGGAATCAACCGATGTAGGTCGACGGATGTGCCTTCTGAACTTGGATACGGCCGATACACCACTCTTTCTTTAGCTGGCGTGCCGAGTTCACTAAAAAAAGAACAGCCTTCTTGTCGATATTCTAAGCAGTAATCTGCCGATGGGTTGTCTTGATACCGATAGTGATGTGTGTAGGCCTGTGTGCCCACCCAAATAAAATCAGAGCTTTCTCTGGCTTTAAGCGATTTAAATTTACTGAGAAGCGGACTGGGTAACGTGTGAACACGGGTAGATAAAAGACCCGTCGGCCCTTTCCAGCCCCAGCTCAAGAATATTGAATAGAGAAACTCTGTGAAATTAAAAAGCCCGAGACTTCGCGCACTGCCATACTGATGCCCGCCGTGTTGAATGCCCACGAGAGTTGCTCCCTTGGCGTGTGCGGCGCCAAGCTGTAGTAGGATCGCGGTCATTCTCGAGATCCTTCCTGGAGAAATAACAAAGTGTGAATATTTTTTATTCGCATTTTGAGCAATGAGTTCTCGATCAAAATAAATCCGTGGCAGAAGTCGTCGTATAGATATTTCTGCGTTTTCTAAAAACTGCTCAGAATTTTCTAACAACCGAAGCTCTTCGGATTGTTTGTCAAATTTCTCTATTAATCGCTTGAACGTAGTGATTTCACTTTTTTCTTTTTTCTTCGCTTTGGAAAGAAAACCAAGCGCTGCGATTTCAATACGATTGAGCCCTAAGTAAAGCATGTCTAAAGACTCGTGTTTGATGTTTGAATTGAGAACAAAGACAGAGCCGATTTCTTTTTCTGTCTTCTTAATAATAACTACGGGTCGCTGTTTTTCGGAAAGCGCTGATAACCAGACATTCCACAGTCTAGGCAATATGGCCTCGGCGTGAAGAGAAAATCCATCGATCATTTCAGAAAGGTCGAAAGGCGCCTCTATGGCTTCGTCAGTCGGAGTAACAATCGCTCCGTTACTTCCGCTAGACTTTAGTTTTGATAGTTTGAAATCAAAATCAAGAAAGTGCTGAATCAATGCATAGCATGTGCCGATGATCGAAAATCCCCAAAACTCGATACCCAAGCCCAGCCCATGGTGTTCGTCGATCTCTTTCCAAAGTTTTTGAAAAAAATAAACTGCTAGCCATTCGGCTAGTCGATCTCTCTTGTCGCTTTGCTCGGGTGTGCGCTTTTCAAGCAACTGACACCTCTGCATGTTCTCAAGCGTGCACCGCTCGGCAGGAATGCAGTAGTAGTCTGAAATAAAACAATCCGGACCCCGGTCATTTTCCAGATCAATGGGTCCTACGTAGAGCGTTTTCATTTCACTTCGACCTTATCCCAGGCGCTCTCGATCACAAAACGGGTTTTCATTTGAAATTTCAAGGGGTAAGAAAGCGTATTTTGTGGATTAAAAAAGTCTTCTATAGTTTATTGGACCCGCATTTCGATCGAAAAGAAAAAAGCCAAATATGTTATATATCCGTGCACTGGAGCCTAAATGCTGAGTTCTGCCCGTGAAACCGTATTCATCAATCGACTATTTTATTCTGCTGGCGCGCTTGGGCACCTCTCAACTGCTCTGAAGCCTTTTAAACGAGCTGCTGTCTTGATCGACTCTTACTTCGAACGCTCTCGCCATAGCATCTTGGATCAGCTCAGGCCTCAAGACCTGGTGTTGTACATCGACAATACCCATGAACCCACCGTTGAAGCGATTGACCAAGTCGCAGCAAAGCTTCGCGACGAAAAGCAAACCTTTGATGTGATTATTGGAATGGGCGGGGGCGCCACGCTCGACACGGCAAAAGCGATTTCTATTCTGCTCACGAATCCAGGATCTGCCTCAGAATATCAGGGTTGGGACCTCGTGAAGAACCCAGCTCTGTATAAAATCGGTATTCCTACACTGTCGGGTACAGGCGCAGAAACGTCTCGAACCTGTGTGATGACGAATAAGAAAAAGAACATCAAACTTGGAATGAATTCAGACCAGAGCGTTTACAATTATCTGATTTTAGACCCAGAACTTTCAGCAACGGTACCGATGGATCAATATTTCTACACCGCGATGGACACATACATTCATTGCGTGGAATCTCTGCAAGGAAACTTTCGCCACCCTTTAGCCGATCCTTTTTCTCATCAGGCTCTTGAGATGGTCGAAGCCGTTTTTACGGATGCAAACCCGATGAGCTTACCAAACAGAGAACGCGTGATGACCGCTTCGTTTTTAGGCGGAGCTGCAATCGCCAACACTTACGTGGGTGTCGTTCATCCTCTTTCAGCTGCCTTGAGTGTTGTGTTTGGAACGCACCACTGCCAGGCAAATTGTATCGTCATGAATGTGATGGAAGAGTTTTACCCGAAGGCCTTTGGAACTTTTCAAAAAATGCTGAAAACCTTCAAAATCGGCCTTCCTACAGGTCTTTGCAAAAACCTTCCCGAAGAGACCTTTAAGCGACTTTATGACGCCACTGTTTGCCACGAAAAACCTTTAACCAATGCGTTGGGCCAGAATTTCAAAGAAGTTCTGACTTATGAAAAAGTCAAAAGCCTCTTTGCGAGAATGTGAAAATGATTCCAATTATTTCAGTTATTATTCCTGCCTATAATGCCGAAAAATACATCGGCAGGGCTATTCGTTCGATCAGCAATCAACTGATGTCGCGCACTCAATACGAAGTGATCGTGATCGACGATGCGAGTGAAGACCGAACTTCTTACGCGCTCGAGCTTTTCAGTAAAGACGTCACCATCATCAAAAACGAAAAACGCCTCGGCCTGCCCGCGTGCCTCAATGCAGGCATCAAAAAAGCGCGCGGAAAGTTTGTGATTCGTCTCGATGCGGATGATTACGTTTCTGAAGACTACCTTTACATCATGTATCGGTTTCTAGAGAACAACACGAACATGGACGCCATCGCGTGCGACTACTTGTTAGTGGATTCAGAAGAAGCAACGATTAAACGCTGCAACTGTCTTGAAGAGCCCATTGGCTGCGGAATCATGTTTCGAGTGGCGCAACTCATTGATGTGGGTCTTTACGACCCAGAGTTCAAACTACACGAAGATCGCGACCTGCGCATGCGTTTCGAAGCTAAATATAAAATTTATCGACTTGAACTTCCTCTGTATCGATACAGAAAACACGAAGGAAATATCACGAATGACACTAAACTCATGGCCTCGTTCGAGCGAAAGCTCTCGGACAAACACCGGGCCGGAGACAAATAAACCCGCGCATCCATTTAAAGTTCGTTGGAGCGGACGTGGGCATAAGTACACCGAAGAAGAATTAAAGCTTCTTGTTGAAGTAGCTCAAAATGCAGACCCTTGCACGCAAGGCCAGTACATGCGTCAGTTTGAGGCTGATTTTCGTGCTTTTTTAGGTGTTCCTCATGCCTTCGCTATTTCAAGCTGCACGGCTGCACTTGAGCTTTCAGCTGTTCTTTGTGATTTAAAACCCGGCGATGAGGTGATTGTGCCTGCTCATACCTTTGCAGCAACTGCAATTCCGTTTGCTCGAACCGGTGCGACCCTAAAATGGGCTGATATTGATCCCGCAACGCGAGTGGTGAGCCCCGAAACGATTGCGCCTTTGATTAATAAAAAAACAAAAGCAATCGTCGTCGTTCACCTCTACGGCCTGCCTTGCGATATGACCCGTATTTCTGCGCTCGCAAAAGAACATGGCATTAAGCTTGTAGAAGATGCCGCCCAGGCTCTCGGCGCAAGCGCCGATGGAGAGCTTGCTGGAACTTTTGGCGACTTTTCTTGTTTTAGTTTTCATGGTCACAAAAACATTTCAACTTTGGGTGAAGGCGGAATGCTGGTTGTAAAATCACCACAAGATGCCGCAAAGGTGCCGGGTCTACGCCACAATGGTGGACGCCCTTACCCTGATCGCGGCGAGTCTTACTGGATTCCTGCGATGAGCGATGTGGATTTTGATATCCCTGGATTCTGGCCTTACAACTTCTGTATTGGTGAAGTGCAATGCGCATTGGGCTCGGCCCTCTTGAAGCGAGTCGCTGCCACTAGCGAAAAACGCAAAGTCAGGGCTCAAAAGTTTATTCTAGCGCTCTCAGAGTTTAAAGAACTGACTTTTCAGAGCACGCCTAAAAACTGTACGCACGCCTGGCACTTGCTGCCCGCTCAATACGACGGTTCACGTTTCAAGAAAACGCGTGATGACCTCATTCGTACACTGGCTTACGAGTTCGGCGTGCAGACAGTGGTGCAGTATTATCCTCTTTACCGTTACCCCCTTTTTAAGAAAGCAGGGTTCGGAGAAGCAAGCTGCCCGAATACCGATCGATACTTCGACAATATGCTCTCTTTTCCGTTTCAAGAGTGGATGCCCGAAGAAGAATTTGAACTGATGATTGAATTAACCCGCAAAGCATTAACGAGGCTCAGATCATGATCCAAGAAAAAACATTTAAAATTGGAAGCCGAACCCTGCGCACAGGCGAAAGGCCCTACGTCATCGCCGAAATCGGCGTAAACCACGAAGGATCAATGGATCTTGCAAAAAAGCTGATTGAGCTCGCAAAAGAAGGCGGAGCCGATGCAGCCAAGTTTCAGACTTATAAAGCAGATAAGATTGCAGCTAAAAAATCGCCCGCTTACTGGGACACCACTAAAGAAACGACTAAAAGTCAGCATGAGCTTTTTTCAAAGTACGATGCCTTTGGACCCAAAGAATACGAGGCCCTTGCCCAGCACTGCAAAAAAGTAGGAATCGACTTTCTTTCAACACCCTTCGACTTAGAAGCTGTGGATTCACTTGATCCTCTGATGCCCGTATTTAAAGTGGCATCAGCAGATCTCACGAATGTTCCTCTGCTTAAAAAGATCGCATCGAAGAATAAACCCGTTCTTCTTTCGACAGGCGCCTCGTATTTGTCTGAGATTCAATCAGCCGTAGAAACATTGACTTCAGCTGGAGTAAAAGACCTGATTTTACTTCACTGCATTTTGAATTATCCATGCAACTACGAAGACGCCAATCTCAACATGATCGATTCGCTTCGAACGGCTTTTCCGAATCTCATCTTAGGTTACTCAGACCACACACCGCCTGATCCAGGCATGTTGGTTTTGATTTCAGCTTGGTTAAAAGGTGCTGTCGTGCTTGAGAAGCACTTTACGCATGATAAAAATTTGCCTGGCAACGATCACTACCATGCGATGGACGTTAACGACTTGAGAAAGTTTGTAAGCTCTGTGAAGTTTGCGCATTCACTTTTGGGTGCAACCCTAAAAGAACCTCTGGCGGGTGAGGCTCCAGCACGACAATTTGCTCGAAGAAGTCTGGTGACGAGTCGCTCGCTTCGAAAAGGTGAAACGATTAAAGAACAAGACATCATCTGCAAACGTCCGGCAACGGGCATTAGTCCGCTGTGCCTGAATGAAGTTTTAGGTCGCACTGTTTCAAAGGACCTTGAATCAGATCATATTCTGAACTGGTCGGATCTCGGTTAATGATGAAATTCGTTGTCACAGGCGGTGCGGGCTTTATCGGCTCGCATTTGGTGGATCACCTGATTTCCAAAGGCCACGAGGTCACCGTCTTAGACGATTTATCGACGGGCCATAAAAAAAACATTCATCCTCAAGCAAAGTTTAAGCAGGGCTCTGTTTTAGACCGAAAGCTTGTCGAATCGCTGCTTCTAGATTCAGACGGCTGTTTTCATTTAGCGGCGGTAGCCTCTGTCGCTCGCTGCAATACCGACTGGCTGAACTCTCACGAAATCAATCTCAACGGCACATTGAATGTTTTTCACGCAGCGCTGGCATCCAAGCGTAAGGTTCCGGTCGTATACGCCTCTTCTGCAGCCGTATATGGAAACGCAACACAGCTTCCACTTGAAGAAAGCTCTCAAACAAAACCTCTAGGATTTTACGGCCTAGATAAACTTCACAGTGAAAAATATGCGCAAGCATTGGGTCAAATCAGTGCTTTAAAAACATTCGGTCTTCGCTTTTTTAATGTGTTTGGATCTCGGCAAGATCCTCGTTCAGAATACTCAGGTGTGATCTCTCGCTTCATCCGCTTTGTGAAAGAAGAAGAAGACATTCTTGTTTACGGAGACGGTCAGCAAGAGCGCGACTTTGTGCACGTACAAGATGTCGTAGAATTCGCGCTAGAAGCACTCACACATGCCTCTGAAGAGGGGCCTCTTTCTAATATTTGTACCGGAAAAGGTACGCAAATTATCGAACTCGCTCAACTCATTTCAAAAAAGGTTCACTCTTCTATTCATCCCCGCATCAATCATGGGCCCAAGAGATCGGGAGAGATCTTAAAGTCGATTGGCTCAACTCAAAAAATGATGCGCACTTTTGGACACCTGCCCAAAAGAACGCTAGAAAATAATCTGCCCTTAGAAGAATCCACATGAAAATCACGGCCACTATTCAGGCCCGACTAGGCTCTACACGACTACCGGGCAAAGTACTCAAAGACATGGCTGGAAAACCCATGCTGCAGCAACATGTTGAGAGAATTCAAAAATCTCGTCTCATTAATGAAACAGTTATCGCAACGACGACAAACCCAGAAGATGATGCTGTCGAAACTCTTGCTAAAAAAATCGGTGTGAGTTGCTTTCGCGGCTCTGAAAATGATGTACTCAGCCGTGTCGCAAGCTTGCTCAAAACCTATAGTGTTGACGTTCATGTAGAGCTTTTTGGCGATAGCCCGCTCACAGATGTTAAAATCTTAGATGAGGTGATTGAGTATTTTCTCAAAAACGAAAAAGACTTCGACTTTGTTTCAAACGGAATTAAAGTAACTTACCCAGCGGGCATGGAGGCCAATGTTTACCGAGCGCAGACTCTTATTCGTGTAGACCAGCTTTTGAAAGCAACAGATCCGCTTCGCGAACACGTGGGCACCAACATTCAGAAAAATCCGGTCTTTCGATGTAAAAACCTCGAAGCACCGCCTGAGCTCACGCGCCCGGACCTTTATCTAGAGGTCGATACTGAAAAAGACTATCAGGTGCTGTCTGCGATTTTTTCTCACTTTGCTCAAAAAGGAGCTAAATACTTTTCTTTAGCTGAGATTTTAAAGTTTATCGATACGCGCCCCGATCTCGCGGCACTCAACCAAAACGAGCACCGCCGCTGGAAAAGCGTTAAAAACATCGAATAGTTTTTTCTTTGTTCTATTTTGAGCGTGTGAGCAATTTACGAAGCACCGGAAATCTCGCTAGCACTTCTTGTATATCCCAAATCTGATGAAACAGCCCTAAGGCCATTACCGAATAGAGAACGCCTGTAGCAAAAAAGAGGGGGAACGGTCGAGTAAATACCAATCCTAAGATCACTCGGCTCAAGACCGAACACACGCCCAGAAGAAGGGGAATCTTAATGTGGTCAATAAAGAGTGACATTCTTTTAATGGTTACAAATCGACTTGAAAAATAAAGGAGAACAAGAATATTCATCCAGCTCAAAATCACTGTCTTAAGGCCTAATCCCATAGCCCCCAAGTGAAACCCCATGTTTACCGAAAGAAGCACATAAGATACCGGAATGCCAATCAGCGCGAAAAACAAACCGAGATTTGCATAAATCTGTGTGGCCGCCGACGCAAAAAAGAGCGCGCCTAAAAGCTGCCCAAAAACTTGGGTGAGGGGGTAAAGCGAGAGCACTCGAAGGGCTCCGACTCCTGCGACGTACTTTTCGCCTCCCAATATATGAACGACGAGATCGGCCTCACAGAAAATAAAAACCGAAAAGTAGGCCGCAACGAAGTAAAGAGAAGGAATATATTTTTCTAAGAGTGTGCCAGCCTCACTCTTTTGGTCGCTCGCCAAAGAACGTGCCAGCTCTCGTTGAATGAGTGGCGCCATCGGCGCTACAAGGGTAAAACAAATACCTGCAACATATTTTCCAAACCCAAAAAAACCCTGCTCTTCTGAGCCTCCATAGCGCTGAAGAAAAATACGATCGCAATAGCTAGAAAATACGCCCACTGCTGAATAAATAATCAGTGGAGAAACATAGGCATAAAATTCTTTAAAGTAAGGGTGAAGGCCCTTTCGACCCATGTCGTGCCGTGGAAAAACCCGAATGCCTCTTTTTTCAACAACCCATGCCCAGGCTGAAACTTGAAGCACCGATACCACTCCTTGAACCGCGAAAAAAGTCCAAAGATTTAACTTTTGAAAAAAAGCGAGCAAAACAATGGCCACTGTGTAGACGACCTTAAAAACGATGCGCAGGTTTTCAGCAGGTACCGTGAGTCCGAATGCATCCATCCATTTTTCGAAAACAGAGTTAATCCAAATTGTTAAAACGACAGCTACACCAGCGATGAGTAATTGGCCTGATACATCTGCGAACAACCCGACAGAGCCTCGCGTGAAGTAAAAAAACAACGACACTACAAACGCAACAAGCGAAACAGCTGCTATATAAAGCCAAAAGAAAAATCGTAACCCCTCATCCTTTGGGCGTTGAGAAAGCTTCGTTAAGAAGGCCGAAGAGATTCCAGAATCTAGTAAGCCAATGGTTTGACCAAACAAATCGCTGATGAGCGTGAAAACGCCATAGGCGCTAGGCCCAAGAACTTTAGGAACAACACCCAAGGTAACGAGCGAAAGAAACATTCCGACCACTTGAGAAAGCGTCTTAAACCCATACCGGTGAACAAGAGGGGTTTCGATATGAGCATCAGATTGATTAATTGAATTAGCCATTAAGCGTTCGGAGGATGTGGAAGGGTCGGCTTAAAAAAAACCCTCTTAATTTTTTTAAGAAGCTCGTTTTTTCTAAAAAAACCATAGAGGCGCGACTCTGTCACGGCAACTTTCAATCGAACTCGAATTGAAAACCACAAGGCCTGCACCGCTAGTCGCACCGGAAGCGCGGGCGGATTTTTAATGTAATGATCAAGCCCGTGCGTTGAACCGTCAACCTGAAATCCATTATCTAAAAATTCGATATTTTTCATGACCCGATCAGACAAATTAAAAGATGAAAAAACGATATTAGATTTTTTATAGGCCGCCCCTTCGGGCTGAAACTCAATCATGATGGTTCGGCGATTCTCGATGCAAACCTTCTTGGCATGAAAGCCTACTGAGTCAAAAAGCATGAGTGCGCCAGGCGCTCCGCTGCAGTCAAAGATCGTATGCGACAGTTTTTTAATTTGATCGTCTGTTAATTTGTGTTCCACATAATAATCTCGTTTGTGTGTTCCCACCATGAATTGAAACTTGCCGGAACGGTCTTCGCCCCCCGTCAGATAAATCATTGCGCGGACCATTCCGTTTCGATTATCGGTGTGCCAAAAAAGAGGCTCTCGATTTCCTTCTTCAGAAAAAATTTCGAGGTTAGTGAGTTTGAGGTTTTGACTTGCTAATTCGGGCTGCTCTCTAACGAAAAGATCTCGCACGTCGAGTGCCAATTCTAATAAATTGATCGAATGAATCGAACTGGCTGGAAAAAGAACCTCGCGATGATCATAGCCACGGGTGTGAAAAATGCCCGAAATCGCTCCGTTGATCGAAGGGCGCTCAAGAAGGTCTGTGATTTCTTTATTGAGCGCCTCTAGTTCGGGTTCAGTTAAAAACCCGGGGCAAATTGCAATTCCGCGCTCTCCTAGCTTTTTAGGATAATCAAATTGAAGTTCTGAAAGAGGTCTCATGTATGTCTTACTTTTACATTCTCAGAGGCATTCAAACAAACGCTAAGAAGGTGCCGCTCCTATAAAAATAAATCATTTAAATCAGTAAGTTAGAGCATATCTCAGCGTTTGAGACAAACTGTAACGAGGTTTCCATCCCAATGCCTTTAAGCGATCAGCCGATCCGTAAATCGTCCGAACAAGAGTCTTTTTAAGTGCAGCGTCTTCTTCAACTTTAAATGATTTTCCACTCATCTTAATCAGCTCATCGAGACAGAGCTGAAGTGAAACCGATTCACCAGAACACACATTGAAAACGGCTTCTTGAGATGAAGAAAAAAGCAGCGTCTGAATGGCGGCGGCAACATCACGCACGTCAATAAAGTCGCGCACGACACTGAGGTCGCCACAATGAAGGGTGTCTCCGGATTTTAGTTTTTTAATCTGCTCTATGAAGTTCCCAACCGGAAATCGTGACGATAGGCCAGGGCCCACTGGATTGAAAACTCGCGCGAGCGTTACCGGCGCTCCTGCTGCAGCTGTCTGTTTCACAAAAGACGCCAGCGCAGACTTAGAATTACCGTAAGCTGTTAAGGGGTGAAGCGTATCGTCTTCACGAACCGGAAGTCGCGTGGGTACGCCGTATTCGGCTGCAGATCCTAAAAAAATGATCCGCTCAGGTTGAACTCCCACCTTTTTAGTGAGCGCAACAACTTCTTGTGGAAATTCTGCGTTCCATCTCATCATCTGCTTTTCTTGCGAGGCTTCAGAAACTCCGACGCAGTTAATAATGAAATCTGGGCGGGCCTGCGAAAAAAACTCTTTAAGTCGCGACGACTGAAAATCGAGGCACTCGTATTGCTCAAAACGTGCGAGCTTCTCAGATTTTTTTCGGCCTACAATAATGGGCTTTACGGTTGAAGACCCAGAGAATGCGTCTGCAATCCAATATCCAAGATAACTATTTGCTCCGAGAATGAGTAGTTTCTTCACGTGCGAAGAAATTCCCCTGGGCTCTTTTCGAATGTCTGAACGGCCTGTTCGTAGTCATCGGGCCGCCCAATATCGAGCCACGTCATGGCCGGATCAAAAAATAATCCGAGCTTGCGCTTGTTCGAGTCGATTGCCGTTACTAAGTCAGGAAGATCGTACTTTCCGGTTGGCGGAATAAATTTCAACACTTCTTTAGACAGCGCATAGATGCCGGTACTCACCCTAAAGTGATAAGTCGGTTTTTCAATATATTTTCTGAACTTTCCGGCTTCATCTAAATCTAAAACGCCCAAGTCAATCGGAATGCTTTTCTGGTAAGTGCAAACGGTCATTTCATTTCCGCTTTTAAGGTGCTGATCAAAGAATCGACTAAATGAGAGGTTGGTTAAAACATCCCCATTCAAAACAAGAAAGTTGTCTTCTAGGTTTTTGATCAATCGAAGGGGCGCTGCGGTTCCTAATGGTTCTGTTTCTTTTGAATACTCAATCGATAGGCCGAATTTAGAGCCATCCCCACAAAAGGCCATGATGAGTTCGGCCATGTGATTGACCGCAAGCGTGATTCGAGTGCAGCCTGCGGCTTTCAGTTGTAGAATGAGAATCTCAAGAATGGGGCGTTCTCCGAGCGGAACGAGTGGTTTAGGCAAACTAAAGGTGAGTGGCCTAAGACGAGAACCCTTACCTCCAGCTAAAATAATCGCCTGCATGAGAAACTCCTAAATTCGATATTCGATATCTGGATAAAATTTTAGGTTTTCCGCATTTGAAAACCATGCTGCTGCCTCTTTTAATCCTACATCTAAAGAAGTCGACGCTTTCCAGTTTAAAACACTTTGTGCAAGTTTAGTGCTGGAGACAAGTTGAAACACTTCGCTCTTTTCAGGCCGAAGGCGCTGATCGTCTGTTTGAACTTTTAATTGCTTGCCCATGACTTTGCCGATCTTCTCAACTAACTCACCAATAGAAACATCGAAACCGTTTCCGATATTGATGACTTTGCCGACCGCCTCTTTCGATTCTGCGATCAACTTAAAAGCTCGCGCGGTATCGGTCACAAAAGTAAAATCGCGTGTGGGCTTGAGTGATCCGAGTCGAATGTTTCCGTTATTTTTAAGTGCTTGAATGATAATTGTAGGAATGATGGCTCGAGTCGATTGGCGTGGGCCGTAGCAGTTAAATGGTCGAATGACGGTGACGGGTAGGCCGTAGCTTCTCCAAAAACTGAGAGCCAGTTGATCGGCTCCAATTTTGCTCGCTGAGTAAGGCGATTGTCCTTGAAGGGGGTGGTCTTCAGTGATCGGAACAGAAAGTGCTGTTCCGTAGACTTCTGAAGTTGAAGTGATCACAGTTTTCTCAACCCCTTGAACGCGAGCCGATTGAAGAACATTCAAAGTGCCTTTGATGTTCGTATCGACGTAGGCTTCGGGAACACTATACGAGTAGGGAATAGAAATGAGTGCGGCGAGATGAAAAATAATCTGCTGCCCTTTGGCGGCCTCAAGCACAGTCCATGAGTCTCGAATGTCTCCGCGAATAATTTTGAGCTGTTCTTTTTCGGCGGGTGAAAAGGTATCGATCCATCCGGCGTACCCTAAAGAGCTCGGGCGAACGAGAACGGTAACCAGGCAGCCTTCTGTGAGAAGCTGCTGAACGAGGTGGCTACCAATGAAACCACTGCCACCCGTAATCAGTACTTTTTTGCCTTTTAAACTCATACTTCGTCTTTGGTGATGCCCGGCGATGGCTCTAAATTCAAGCAAAAGCTGCAAACCGGCAGCTCTATTCTTGACTTATTTTGTTTTAAATATTTCTCGGGGCAGACGACTTAAAAACTTCAGGTTAGATGAAAGGTATCGCGGACCTAATCTTCGAGGCTCTGAGGCTAATCGGTGCAGCCATTCTAGGCCGTTGTTTCGCATCCACTCGGGCGCACGAGCCTTCGTGTCCGAAAGAAAATCAAACGCCGCACCGACAGCAAAAAAAGACGTCTGCGGTGAAAGGGGTGCAATGGCTTGAATCCATCGCTCTTGCTTAGGCGCACCGAGACCTACCCAGATAAAGTGTGGTAACGCTCGCCCCTCGCTTTTGGATAAAAACTCTCGCCAATCTTCTTGGGCATTCTCTACGCTAAAACCACGAAAAGGCGGGGAGTAATGAACAACTTCTTTAAGCTGAAATCGTTTCTTGATGAACTCAATCTGCTCAGGCCGACCGCCAATAAATCCATGAGGTTCTTCGCACGTCATTTCAAGAAACGTCGCCATGAAGTCGGGTCCACTGACTCGCGAAACCTCTGTGTGCCCCTTCGTTTTTAAAAGCCAGACCACGGGCATGCCGTCGGGGGCACGAACAGAAAAAGAACTCAGTGTCTCTCGCATTGAAAGATCGTCGGCCGACTCCATCAAGCTGTGCACGTTCACAAAAGCGACGGTCACTCCACGCTTTGCCAAAACAGCCTTTTGGCACACCTCAATAAGGTCACTCTGCTCTCCGCATTGAATGGAAAGACCAAAAACAGAAACCTCTTTAAGCGGTTTAAGAGACATTTCTACTTAATATAGGGATTAATAGAACCCTGCAATGCCGGTTTCGACCTTCACAGGCTCGTGATTTTAGGGCATTTAATAATAACAGTGGCCACTTCAATTCTTGCCTGGTTAAGCCTGGCCCTCATTATTATTCCTCTGTCTGTCGACAACATCTGGTCGATTCCCATTGGCTACTATCATCTTAAAGTTCAATACCTCGGGGCTTTTTTTGCGGTCCTTCTTCTCTGGGTTCAACTCTGTTCAAGTGACACACGAAAACTTTTTAAAAAACGCCTGGCGCAACCTGACTGGATTCCATGGATCGCATTTCTCTTCACTGGCGCAATGGGTGCTCTTCACTCGGTTTATCCCTCACGCGCAGTATTCTTTTTGTTTTGGGCTGGCGCGACGACGGGGCTGATTCCATTTATTCTTTTTTCACTTCGACGCGCGTTAGGACACTGGACGGTAGAGCGTGCTCTTTGGGGTTATGGTTTTTTACAATCTCTTCTCTTGATCACAGACGCTCTGATCTGCATGCCGACGGAAGGAAAGTGGCACCTGGGCCAAGTCATGATTTATGGTTCAGGCGCAGGACGTCTCTGTCGACCCAGCGCTGGCTACCAAGAGCCGGGTTACTTTTGCGCCTTCATGCTTCTTCTGATCATCAGCGCTCGACTTGGACTGAAAAAAGATCCAAAACCTTGGGCACGAAAATTAGCAGGGTTATGCCTAACAACAGGTCTTCTCGCCTGTATTGTTTCAACCTCACGACTCGGCTGGCTCGGCGTTTTGCTTTTCTCTGCCTTCGAAGCCCAAAGTCTTTTCTTCTCGAAAGAAAAGAGAGCGGGTCTGCGTTCTTTTATTAAAAAGTCGCGCGCCGCTTTTGTCGGCGCACTGGCTTTGATCGTCATTATTCTAGGGCTGAATGCGCCTTCTATTTATCGCCACGTTGGCAAGGGTGTGCTTTCGCCCACACACGACGACAGCTTCAAGTACCGCTACTGGCGTCTCGGCGCTGCCCTTCAAGTCTTTCAAGAAAATATTTGGGTGGGTTCTGGACCCGGCACAGCAGGTGCTTACTTCATCGACAAAATCGATGACTCTGACCCCTTTAAAAAAACTATTCAACCCGCTGAGCGGCTCTTCATGCGTCATGACCCTCTTTCGATGAATCTTTATACCGAACTCTTAAGTGAGTGGGGTGTTCTTGGGCTCCTTTCATTTGTCTTTTTCTTAGGTTTACGCCTTTGGCCGCTGCCGACCGCTTTACGAGTACAAATCGCATTAACCCTGCTTTTGGTGTATCTTTCGACACCGACACTCGCACGTTTTGACCTTTGGTTTGTGCTGGCGTGCTTGACTGAAGTTGGCTTAGGAACGAATAAAAATGTTAAAAAAGCGGGCTGAACAAATTTCTTACCTGATTCGTGTTTTGGATGTTCTTACAGCCGTTGGAGCCTTTGCTCTCGCCTATGCATTGAGAACACTTCCAGGTTTTCCTTCTCGCTACGTGCTTCCTCATTGGGAGAACCTGACTTGGCTCTTAGGTGCAAGCATTGTTTTACACTTTCTGATTTATTCCAAAATGGGTTTCTACCTTTCGATTCGTCTGCAATCGTACTTCGGTCTCTTGAAGCGCATGTTTCAAGCCATGGTCATCGAGTTTTTTGTTTTGGGATCACTCGTCTTCATCATTCAGGCCAAAGAGACTTCGCGCGTTTTCTTTATTCTTTATATCGTTTCAAACTTTGTTCTACTTTTTGTGATCCGAGGCACTGCGAGGTTTTTACTCAGTTCAATTAGGAAGCGCGGTTACAACTACCGAAAGGTTTGGATTGTGGGTGCGGATGACTCCGCCGTTCGAATGATCACCACGCTCAGGGGTAATCCGCACTGGGGCTATGTTCCGTCGGGACTATTGCTATTTCAAGGTGAGCGCCCACCTGAAAAAAATGCTCTGCTCGATGTTCCCGTTTTAGGATTCACACGCGATCTTGAACGACTTTCAAAAGAAGTCACGCTCGATGAAGTTTATCTTACTCCTGCAAGTTTAGGTTCAAAAGAGGCGGCGAGCATTCTTTCACTTTGTGAAAAAACTGGAATCCCATGTCATTTTTTACTCGATGGCCTTGCAGGCCCAGGAATGCATTATAGCTTGAGCCAAATCGGCGGGCTTCCGATTTTAACGGCCTACACCTCACTCATGAGCCCGGTTGAAGCCTTTATTAAGCGCTGTCTTGATATTTTAATTTCTCTGTTTGGCCTTCTAATTACGGCTCTGCTTTACCCTTGGATTTCTTTAATGATCCGGATGCAGAGCCCTGGACCCGTGATCTTTAAACAACAAAGAATTGGTGAAAACGGCCGGCGCTTCAAATGCTATAAATTTAGAACGATGGTCGTGAATGCTGAAAAACTCAAAACCCAATTGCTTGAAAAAAATCAAATGCAGGGCCCACTTTTCAAAGTTGAAAATGATCCGAGAATTTTTTCATTCGGCGCCTTTCTGCGTCGCACCTCTCTTGATGAGCTCCCACAATTTCTGAATGTGCTTCGTGGAGACATGAGCATCGTGGGCACGCGGCCGCCGACGCCTGATGAGGTCGAGCAATATGAAACACGCTATCGCCGCCGTCTGAGTATTCGACCAGGGCTCACCGGCCTTTGGCAAGTCAGTGGTCGAAATCAAATTACTAAGTTTGAAGACGTTCTAGAATTAGATTTAAAATATATCGATGAATGGTCGCTTTTTTTAGATATTAAAATTATCTTTAAGACGATTGGCGTCGTTTTATTCGGTCGAGGCGCGCATTAAGAAAGTCACTCTTCAAGGGCTTGCGTTTACCTTGCTCGCTGTGGTGGGCTTCAGTCGATACTTTAGAAACGCCTCTTTTTGGTTAGACGAGGCCTACATTGCGACTAATATTAAAAATCATCCCGTTACAGATTACTTTGGGCCTCTAGATTATACACCTACTTTTCCTCGTATTTACCTGCTGCTCATCAAGCTGTGTCACTTCATCGGCGGATACAGCACCTTGGTGTTGCGATTTTTTCCGTTTCTTTTTTGGCTTTTAGCTTCTTATCTTTGGTTAGACTTTTTTAGAAAGAAAAGTAAAACCACTTGGGGCTTTCTCTTTGGAGCCGCGATGCTTTTTTCGTCGTCTGAATGGCTGAGACAGAGTGCGAATCTCAAACAGTATTCACTCGATGTCTTGCTCTCTCTTTGTGTTTTTATTTTTTTGAATCGAAAAACGATTGCGAGCCGTCTGATGCTCGTTGCTTCGACGCTTGTTTCATACACTTACCCCATTCCCTTATTTGCAGCCTTCGTCGCTAAAGAAAAAGTGTTTAGAGGTGCACGTTTCACTCGCTCCTTCTTGCTTCGATGCCTGGGTCTTCTTTTAGTAATAGCGATTTTACGCCTCGTACTCTACCAAATCGATATGAAGTTTATGTCTCACTCCACGCTTGTAAACTATTGGTCGGCGTCTATTCTTGGGGCACACCTTCATTCACCCTTTACTGCCGGCCGTATTTTATTTGAATTTTTATTCGGTTGGTACCGCTTCTCATTGCCTATATTTTTTCAGGTTCTAGTTTTTTTATTTCTCATCATCGAAGCGATTAAAATAGTACTCGATCAAAAAAGGGCGCCCGTCGAAGCCGCTGCTTGTCTCTGGATTCTTTTTGGATGCATCGTCTCGAGTCTTTTTTTAAATCTACCCATCGCGCCAGATCGAATTGTTTTATTCTCACTGCCCTTCATACAGCTTCTTTCTCTACGGGGCTTCGAGCGGTTTCTTGCGTGGTCATCGGCGCGGTCTTGCGTAATCGTACGCTCATTAGCGGCGTGTTTATGCCTGGTCTTTTTATTTTATGGAGCAAAAAATGCGAATGGAGCAAGACGGGAGCTCATTTGGCAAGATCTGAGACCCGTCCGAAAAACCTTGCTCAATGACTGTTCCACACTAATCGTTCTCGAATCAGCTGTTATTCAAGTAAAAACGCTACCAGAAGGGCTCGGCGACAAAAAAATCGTTTATAGGGAAAGCGATGAGTGGGAGCCTGCTCCGGCACTGAACCCACAAAACCTCTGTTTACTCTTTATAACTGGAACTGCCCCCTGGCCTGCCTCATTTTTCGAGGGCCTTAAAAAGGCTGGGTATCAAGCCCTTCCACTTTCGCTTTATCCTTCAGTCTTTCTTTATCGGTTGGCTAAGAGTTCTTGAGGATAAGAACGGCGCTCGGGTTTGAATAGATCGTCCCGCAGCCCAAACACTTCACTGCTCCTGCGCTTGGTAGCTCAACATAAAAAGACATTTTGCATTCTGGGCATGGAATAAATCGCTCTTCCGTACTGAATGGTTTTTCTTTACGTCGTGTGGCTAACCCCAGCACTCGATTAAAAAAAAGGCGAAAGAGCGTCAGACAGCCTCGAAAAATTTCTTTTTTTGAAATCTTGCTGACACCCGCTCTTCGGTCTTCAAAGTGAATGGGGAACTCTTTAACCTGCGTGGTGTGCTGACAAATACGATAAACGCTTTCAAAGAAAAAAGAGTAGCCTTCAGCTGCGATCGAATCGACATCGAATGTTTTAAGTAGCTTGCTGCGAAAGCCTCGATAAGAAGTAGTCGTTTCACGCAATGAAATTCCAAGGAGGTATCGAGCAAGTACATTGGCAGAGCGACTGACGAGCAGTCGTAAGCCCGAATAATCGAGAGAGCCACCCGGCGCAAAGCGAGAACCAATCACAAAATCGCTATCGGCAAGAAGCTCACAGATTTTTGGAATTTCTTTTGGGTCGTGAGAAAAATCTGCATCCATGGTGATCAAAGCGTCGTAATGATTTTTTTGAGCGTATTTGAAAGCAATCTTATGCGCTGAACCCAGGCCCAGTTTTGCTTTGCGATGAATCACTTTTAAACGAGAATCATGGAGCGCAATCGTATCTAAAAGCTGCCCGGTTCCATCGGGCGAATGGTCATCAACGACCAAAACATCTGCAGATGGTGATGCTGCCCAGACTTCCTTTAAAAGGGTCTCGATATTGTCTCTCTCGTTATAGGTCGCAGTGAAAACTAAGACACGCTTTGGGCTCATTTTTAGACTCTATGAATCCGAAAAAAGAGACCTTGCGTCAACTATTTTTATGGGCATTCAGACACGTACTGTTTTAGGATGCCCCTCATGAGCAAAACCGCGCTGATCATGGGCATTGCCGGGCAAGATGGCTCTTTTCTGGCCGAACTGCTGCTCGAAAAAGGGTACGAAGTTCACGGTGTGGTCCGTCGGGTTGCGCTCGAAGACCCTGCCCATAAGCTGGGTAGAATTCAGCACCTTTTAGATAAAATAACGCTTCACCCCGCAACCATCGACAGCTATCCCTCCATTTTCAAAATCTTAAATACCGTAAAGCCTCAAGAGTGCTACCACCTGGCTGCGCAAAGTTTCGTGAGCTATTCGTTCGAAGATGAATTCTCTACGCTCAACACCAACATTAACAGCACTCACTATGTTCTCGCGGCCATCAAAGAGTGCGTGCCGCGCTGCCGACTTTATTTTGCCGGAAGCAGTGAAATGTTCGGTTCGACCGACACTTCACCACAAAATGAAACCACACCTTTTCGCCCGCGCTCTATTTATGGAATCTCAAAAGTAGCTGGCTTTGAACTCACTCGAAACTATCGAGAGAATTATGGTTTGTTCACTGCTTCTGGAATTCTTTTTAATCATGAATCATCAAGACGTGGTTATGAATTCGTTACTCGAAAAATTACCCATCATGCGGCTAAAATTAAACTGGGGCTTGCCGACAAACTTGAACTCGGAAATCTTGATGCTCGCCGCGACTGGGGGCACGCAAAAGATTACGTGAAAGCCATGTGGCTTATCCTTCAACAAGAGCTACCCGAAGACTTTGTCATCGGAACAGGTGAGACACACAGCGTTCGTGACGTCGCAGAAAAAGCATTTTCAAACTTAGGTCTCGACTACAAAAAATATGTCACGATGAACCCACAGTTTTTTCGAAAGCCCGACGCCCATGTTTTAGTGGCAGATTCTTCGAAAGCAAAAAAGCAATTGGGTTGGAAACTTTCTGTGTCGTTTGATCAGCTTATCAGCGAAATGGTAACCGAAGACTTGCGACTCTTAAGCAGTTCTTCTCAGTAAGTTTCGCCAGTGCACGCCTGCTAAAAACAGTGATGCAATATAAGGTTGATATTCACCCAAATGGCTCTTCAAAAATGAAGCGTTCGTTAAAAAATCGACCGGAATATCGACAAATACCAGCAATAAAATGGCAAGTTGAATCCAGCGACTGCTTTTACTTAAGACATAAAAAGCAAAGGGAATCAGTAAAATATAAGAATAATCTTTGAACCGAGGAATCACGATCGCATACCAACTCACCACAAGCATCACGAGCTCGAGAGCGGACTCACGCGTATTTGTTTTTCTCTTTTTCTGAAACTGGGTCCAAACGTAAAGAGCGCCGAGTGATGCGAGCACTGCCCAGGTCCAATACGTTCTCGGGCCCCAGTCTGCAGAAAACTCTGGGTGAGCGCGGTGAATTGCGGCTGCAAAACTATCCCAAAACGGAAAAGCCGCTGGGTTTGCGCTCCCAGAACTTTCTCTGAGCATCGTCTTTGAAGTCGCCAAAAACATTTGCATAAAGACCGCTGGAAATAAAAAATTTAAAGAAGTAATCAGCGCCACAAAAACAGAGGCGATCACGCCCCTTTTGGTGATACGAATTCCATAAGTCAGTGGCCAAAGCACGAGAAACATCTCGACGTTCCATTTAAACTGCGCAACTAAAACCAGCGGAATAATAAAACCCCAGAAGCGTTTCTCAATAAGCGCAACGATTGATACCCAAAGACCCAACTGCTCAAAGGTAGAAATATTACCGGCACCAAAGTCGACCTGAACGGCATGGTGAAAAGCTAAGATCGTTCCAAGAACGACGAGCACATTGATTTCAGAGAAGAGCTTGAGTCTCTTCCATTGGCTGAGCAGAGCCGTCATCGCGAAAAATTTCAAGATTAGCCACACAACCTGTGCGTGGGCCAAAGTCAAAAAACCCAAGAACGAAAAATATAAAAGGGATAAGGGTGCGTAATTAAAAGGCCAGGTTCCGACATAGGGTTTAGAAAACTGCACGACAAAGTCGGCGTCATAGGGATTTGCGCCTGACAGAAAAATCCGTGCGCCGATCCAATAAACCCTGAGGTCGTGCAGGCTGTTTCCAAGCTGACGAAAAGAGAAAAAGGCTAATAGAAGCAATCCGAAAAATGGGCCCAAAAATGAAGCCGTTGAGATTTTAAGTTTTTTCATACTTATAAAGAGAGACCCTATAACTGAACGATTTTCTTTACAACTTCAGTAAAAATTGATGAATTCATTCCAAATGACGGCTCAAAATACGATCCAGAAAAGCGATGCCCTTTTTATCGCAGGCCACAGGGGGATGGTGGGCGCCGCTGTGATACGAGAGCTCACAAAACAGGGCTATTCGAAGTTCTTAATGGCACCCCGAGCCGAGCTCGACCTTCGAAACCAAGCAGATGTAAATGCCTACTTCAGCCGAAACAAACCTGCGGGCGTTATTTTGGCAGCTGCCCGTGTCGGTGGAATTGCAGCTAACGCCGCCGACCAAACCGGGTTTCTGCTCGAAAACCTTCAGATCGAATGCAATGTCATCTCTGCAGCTGCAGAGTCGGGCTGTAAAAAGTTTTTGTTTCTGGGCAGCTCTTGCATCTACCCCAAGCTCGCCCCTCAGCCTTTAGTTGAAAGCTCGCTTTTGAGTGGTTCGTTAGAGCCCACCAATGAGGGGTATGCACTCGCCAAAATTGCGGGTCTTAAGCTTTGCGAGTACTTGAACCGCGAGCACGGCAAGGCTTTTATTTCTGCAATGCCCACCAATCTGTATGGCTCGGGTGATAGTTTTCATCCCGAACACTCACATGTGATTCCTGGAATGATTCATCGCTTTCATGAGGCCAAAAAGAAAAAAGCAGAAACGGTCACTGTTTGGGGTACTGGCAAACCCCTGAGAGAGTTTTTGCACGTTGATGATCTCGCTGAAGCCCTAGTTCTTT
>Ga0206960_1021_pt1 | contig 42314 bp, 39 predicted proteins | sample Alteio_BWOrgHeat_29_FD_153255 | JGI IMG/M metagenome (GOLD analysis project Ga0206960, IMG submission 153255) | Enriched cells from forest soil in Barre Woods Harvard Forest LTER site, Petersham, Massachusetts, United States -... | ecosystem: Environmental > Terrestrial > Soil > Temperate forest >... | reverse complement strand
TTGCTTCTCATGTTATAAGGGGAGATGAGGAAAGGTTAGTTAGTACATCGCTTTTTGATCGGGCAAACGCGGCGCAGCATATTAATAAAATTAAAATCAATGAGAAATATGAAGCTGAATTAGCCGTTACTGCTTTTCTAAAATGCAGGGAGATGGGAGGAGGGCATATACATGCTTGATTTTGCATCCTTACTCCCCACCCTTATCTTCTACCTCTTCTCCGGCGCGCTGCTGCTCTCTGCCGTAGGCGTGATTGCCTCGCGCAACCCGGTGCATGCGGTGTTCTGCCTGATCTTCTGTTTTTTCAACGCCGCCGGGCTATTTGTGCTGCTCGGCGCGGAATTTTTGGCGATGATTCTGGTGATTGTCTATGTCGGCGCGGTGGCGGTGTTGTTCTTGTTCGTGGTGATGATGCTGGACGTAAACTTCGCGGAACTGCGCCAGGGTTTCATGAAATTCCTGCCGCTGGGCATTGGCTTTGCCATTGTGTTGTTCGGTGAGATAGCCGCGCTGCTGTTTTACGCGCTTAAGAAAAATACAATTACAGCGCAAACGGTTGAGTCTATCAGTCAGTTAACCAACACGCAGGCTATCGGCCAAGTTTTGTACACGGATTATGTCTACCCATTCCAACTCTCCGGCCTAGTGCTATTGGTGGCGATGATAGGCGCGATTGTGTTGACGCTGCGCCATGGGAAAGACGTGCGTCGCCAGCGCGCCAGCGACCAGCTCAGCCGCAAGCGTGAGGATGCGATTTCCATCGTGCAGGTGAAGTCAGGGCAGGGGATATGAAGATGTGGAGAACTGGAGAACTGGAGAACTGGAGAAAAGAAATGCGGAGGCCCGCGTTGACAGCAATTCCCCAATTCTCCAACTCGTCGATTCTCCAATTCCAAGGAGCAATGCCATGACCCCCGTATTCTTCGGCTCCATCGGCCTGCTGCATTATTTGCTGGTGGCCGCCGCGCTGTTCACGCTGGGCGTCGCCGGTATTCTGCTCAACCGCAAAAACGTCATCACGATTTTAATGTCCATCGAACTCATTTTGCTGTCGGTAAACATCAATTTCGTCGCCTTCTCCGTGCGCCTGAACGATCTGGCAGGCCAAGTCTTCGCCATGTTCGTGCTCACCGTGGCCGCCGCCGAAGCGGCCATTGGCCTGGCGATTCTGGTCGTGTATTACCGCAACCGCGGCTCGATCGCGGTTGAAGACGTTGATTTGATGAAGGGCTAGGCATGGAATCCGTCATCTCCCTCATCGTATTTCTGCCGCTGTTTGCCGCGCTGATCACCGGGCTTTCGGTGCGTGTGATTTCGGTGCAGCGCGCGCAATTGCTTACCTGCGCGGCTATGCTGCTCTCGGCGCTGCTCGCCGCCTATGTGTTTTCCGAATTCGCCGGCGCGGCCGATAATTGGCGCAACATATTCGGCCCCAGCGGCCTGATCTATAAAGTACCGCTCGCCACCTGGATTGACTCCGGCGATTTCACCACGAGCTGGACATTGCGGGTGGACGCACTCACCGCCGTGATGCTGGTGGTCGTAACCTTCGTCTCCGCCGCCGTGCATGTCTATTCCGTCGGCTATATGAGCCACGACCCGCATCCGCAGCGGTTCATGGCGTATCTGTCGCTCTTCACGTTCTTCATGCTGATGCTGGTAACGGCGGATGATTTCCTGCAGCTATTCCTCGGCTGGGAAGGCGTGGGCCTGAGTTCCTATTTGCTGATCGGCTTCTGGTTCGAAAAACCGGCGCCCTGCGCGGCGGCGATCAAGGCATTCCTCGTCAACCGCATCGGCGACATTGGCTTTGCGCTGGGCATTTGCGCGGTGTTCGTGTTGTTTGGCACGGTGAAGTTTGACGCGGTGTTCGCCAACGCTTCCGGCGCCGCGGATTTGACGCTGCATTTCATGGGCATGGATTTCCCGGCGCTGACGGTGACGTGTATTCTGCTGTTCATCGGTGCCATGGGCAAATCGGCGCAAGTGCCGCTGCACACCTGGCTGCCCGACGCAATGGAAGGCCCAACGCCCGTCTCTGCGCTCATCCACGCCGCGACGATGGTCACCGCCGGCGTGTTCTTAGTTGCGCGCTGCTCGCCGCTGTTCCAAGAATCGCATGATGCGATGGCCGTGGTGACGGTGGTCGGCGCCTTCACCGCGCTGTTCGCCGCCACGATCGGCCTGGTGCAAAACGACATCAAACGCGTGATCGCCTATTCCACCTGCTCGCAACTCGGCTATATGTTCTTCGCCTGCGGTGTCGGCGCGTATGCCGCCGCTATGTTCCATTTGATGACGCACGCGTTTTTCAAAGCGCTGCTGTTCCTGGGCGCCGGCTCGGTGATTCACGGTATGGGCGGTGAGCAGGACATGCGGGGCATGGGCGGCATCTGGCGCAAAATGCCGATTACCTACGCCTATATGTGGATCGGCTCGCTCGCGCTGGCGGGCATTCCGTTTTTCGCCGGATATTTCTCCAAGGACATGATTCTTGAGGCGGCGTACGCAGCGGGTGGCCTGGGCGTTGCGGCCTATTGGATGGGCATCGCGGCGGCATGCATGACGGCGTTTTACTCCTGGCGCCTGCTGTTCATGACGTTCCACGGCAAGCCGCGCGCCAGCGCTGAAGTGATGTCGCATGTGCACGAATCCCCCGCGGTTATGCTAAACCCCTTGGTTATCCTGGCCCTGGGCGCGATTTTCGCCGGGTATATCGGCGCCGTGCAGCTGCATATGATCTCCGGCACGGATGCCTTCTGGCAAAACACGATTGCCTCGCACGACGCAATCGAAGCGGCGCATCAAGGGCCGGAATGGGTCGGTTTGATGGCACTTGCCGCTGCGATCACCGGCATCGCCATTGCGTATGTTCTCTATATGTTCCGCCCCGCCCTGGCGACGAAACTGGCGAGCGCGCTATCGCCGCTATACACGCTGTTCCTCAACAAATGGTATGTCGACGAGCTGTATGAGGCGATCTTCACCGCGCCCGCCAAGCGCCTGGGCCGTTGGCTATGGAAACAGGTGGATATGCGCATCATCGATGATCTCGGCCCGAACGGCGCCGCCTCACTGTCGCGCCGCATCGGTGACCGCGTGGCGCATCTGCAAACCGGGTATGTCTATCATTATGCCTTCGCCATGCTGGCCGGCGTGCTGGTGATGGTGAGCTGGGTGGTGTGGCATGGGCGCTAGTCTGCTCTCCATTCTGATCGCCCTGCCGCTGCTGGGCGCGGGCATTCTGCTGCTGCCGTTCCACGGCGAGCCGGAGCGCCAGGCGCAAGACGCGCGCTGGATCGCGCTGGCTACCTCCATCCTCACTTTCCTGGTGTCGCTGGCCCTGTGGTTTGGCTTTGATGCCGCCAACCCCGGCTTCCAATTCACCGAGCTGCACACCTGGTTCGAAGGCGCCAATATCAGCTATCACCTCGGTATTGACGGCATCTCGCTGTTCATGGTGCTGCTCACCACGTTCCTGACGCCGCTATGCGTGTTATGCAGCTGGGAGTCCATCCAATCGCGCGTACGCGCGTTCATGGCATGTTTCCTGCTGCTCGAGGCGATGGTGATCGGCGTGTTCTGCGCGCTCGACCTGTTTTTGTTTTATCTGTTTTTCGAGGGCATGCTCATCCCGATGTATATCATCATCGGCGTGTGGGGCGGCCAGCGGCGCATTTACGCGGCGTATAAGTTTTTCCTCTACACGCTGCTCGGCTCGCTGCTGCTGCTGGCGGCGATTGTGTATATGTATCTGCAAGGCAGTACGGCGAGTATCCCGGATCTGATGAACAGTGCACATGCGCCGCTGCGTGTGCAGCAATGGTTGTTCCTGGCCATGCTGGCCTCGTTCGCGGTGAAAGTGCCGATGTGGCCGGTGCACACCTGGTTGCCGGACGCGCACGTGCAAGCGCCCACCGCCGGTTCGGTGATCCTGGCCGGTATTCTGCTAAAGATGGGCGCGTATGGTTTCCTGCGGCTGTCGCTGCCGCTGCTGCCCGATGCCTCGCATTATTTCGTGCCGCTTATTTTTTCGCTTAGCGTGATCGCCGTGGTCTACACCTCGCTGGTGGCGCTGATGCAGGAAGACATGAAAAAGCTGATTGCGTATTCGTCGGTGGCGCATATGGGCTTAGTCACGCTGGGCATTTTCACCTTCACGCGCCAGGGCATCGAAGGTGCGCTCATTCAGATGATTTCACACGGCCTGGTCTCGGGTGCGCTGTTCCTGTGCGTCGGCGTGCTCTATGACCGGCTGCATACGCGCGAGATTGCCGATTACGGCGGCGTGGCTGTGCCGATGCCTAAATTCGCCGCGATATTTTTGTTCTTCACCATGGCCTCGATCGGCCTGCCAGCTACCTCCGGTTTTGTGGGCGAGTTCCTGGTGCTGGTCGGCACGTTCCAGGTAAACACCTGGGCGGCGCTGCTGTCGGCCACTGGCATGGTGCTCGGCGCGGCGTATATGTTGTGGCTGTACCGCCGGGTGATGTTTGGTGATCCAGTGCGCGCGGAAGTGAGCACGCTGAAGGATATATCGGCGCGCGAGATGGCGATTTTTGTGCCGGTGATTATCGCCGTGCTGTGGCTGGGCTTATACCCGCAAAGCTGGCTGAAGCCGATTCACACCGCGGTGGGCCAGCTGATGCAGCAGTCGGTGGTCGGGCAAATCGTAGGACAAAATGGAGGCAGCGTTGCCCAATAATATCACCGACAATCTAATGCCGATGCTGCCGGAGCTGGTGCTGCTGGCCGGCGCGTTCATGCTGCTTCTGGCGGGCGTTACGCGTTTTGCGCGCATCTCCATGCCCATGGTCGGCGCGGTATTGGTGCTGCTGGCCGCAGCGGGCGCGTGCCTGCCGATGTATATGGGTGACCCGGTGGTGGCGCTAAACGGCATGTATGTCGCCGACGGTTTTTCCGGCTTTGCCAAAGCCCTCGTGCTCGCCGCCGCTGCGCTCACACTGCTGTTCTCCGCTGATTGGCTAACCGAGGGCGAGGGGCGGCCGTTTGAATTTTTAGTGCTGGTGCTGTTTGCCACGGCGGGCATGCTCTTCGTCGTCTCGGCGCATGATTTGATTCCGCTCTATGTCTCGTTCGAGCTGATGAGCTTGGCGCTTTACGTGCTCGCCGCGTTCAACCGCGACAACGCAAAATCCGGCGAGGCGGGGCTGAAATATTTCATGCTCGGCGCGCTGGCTTCCGGCATGCTGCTCTACGGCATGTCATTGGTATACGGCTTCACCGGCGCCACCGGCTTTGAGGCGATCGCCAAACAGATTTCGTTGATGGGTGAGGAGGGCGCGGGTGTGCCGCAGCCGCTGATCCTGGGTCTGGTACTAATCCTGGTGGGCTTTTGCTTCAAACTCTCCGCCGTACCATTCCATATGTGGACACCGGATGTATATGAAGGCGCGCCGACGCCAGTGACCGCGTTTTTCGCCGTGGCGCCGAAAGCCGCCATGTTCGCCGTGCTGGCGCGCGTGCTGGAGCAGCCGTTTGGCGAAGCGGTAAACCAATGGCGGCAGATTTTGATTGTAATTTCGTTCCTCTCCATGGCGGTGGGTGCGCTGGCCGCGCTGCGCCAAACCAATATCAAGCGCCTGCTGGCGTATAGCGCCATCGGCCATGCGGGGTTCATGCTGATGGGCCTGGCGGCGGGCACGGGCGCCGGCGTGCAGGCGATGTTGATTTATCTGGTGACGTATCTGTTCATGAGCGCGGGTGCCTTTGGTTGCGTGCTGCTGATGCGCCGCGGCGGGGTCTATGTGGAGCAGATTTCGGATCTGGCGGGCCTGGCGCGCGCGCGGCCGGGCCTGGCTTTCGCGATGGCGGCGTTTATGTTCTCCATGGCCGGCATTCCGCCACTCGCCGGATTTTTCGGTAAGCTTTATGTCGTGCTGGCCGCCATTGAAGCAAATCTCATCCCGCTCGCCGTGGCGGGGCTGCTGACCAGCGTTATCTCGTGCTATTATTATTTGCGTGTGGTGAAGTTCATGTATTTCGACGAAGCCGCGCTGCCGCTCGACGGCCCGGCGCCGCTGGGCGCGCGTGTGGGCCTCGTGCTCACCACCGGCGCGACGCTGCTGTTCTTCCTCGTTCCTTCACCGCTGGTGGCCACTGCCAAAGCCGCCGCCGCCATTTTGTTGCATTGATATGTCCAGAACCCTGCTCAACGATTATCACCTCCTGGCCTATGACGTGCTCGACAGCACGAACGAGGAAGCCAAGCGCCTGGCGCATAAAGGTGAGTCGCACGGCGCGGTGATATGGGCGAAAAAGCAAACCGCCGGCCGCGGCCGCATGGACCGTGTGTGGGAATCGCGTGAGGGGAATTTGTTTGTCTCGGTGCTGCTCGCCCCGGCCTGTGACCTCGCGCGCTGCGCCGAGCTGGGTTTTGTCGCGGCGCTGGCCGTGCGGGACGCCATCGTGCCGCTGCTGCCGGACTCCGCCAATATCCAATTCAAATGGCCCAATGACCTCCTCATCGGCGAGCGCAAAGCCGGCGGCATTCTGCTCGAAACCTTCACCCCGCCCGGCGGCGCCTTATGGGCGATTGTCGGTATGGGCCTGAACATTGACTCCGCCCCCGCCGAAACGATTTTCCCCGCCACCTACCTCACCAACGAAGGTGTGGAGCTGGTGAGCGCAAAAATTGTGCTGTCGCGTTTTATCCACCATTTCGTACTGCGCTATAATCAATGGACGCAAAAGGGCCTGGCGCCCTTGCGCAAAGAATGGCTGAAACACGCCTGGCGCCTGGGCGAGAGCGTGCGCATCGCGTTGCCGAACGAAGAGCTCACCGGCGTGTTCGAGGGCATGGAGCCCGGCGGCAGCCTGGTGCTGGCGCTGGACAATGGCGGCCGCCAGGTGATTCCGGCGGGCGATTTGCTCAGACTCAGGGCCGGCTAATGTTTTTTATATTGTCGTCGAATCGATTTCTTCCCCTCCCCATGAAAGGGGGAGGGCTGAGTTTCCTTAGCTTTGCGTCTTCGCAAAGATTAGGAAACGCGGGTGGGGGTGGTGCGAGTTTTGTTGCGCCGGCGCAGCACCCCCTCCCTAACCCTCCCCCTTTCATGGGGAGGGGAAGTAGCAACTGGAATGATGTGTTAGGGAGAACATCCTAATGTTACTTGCCATCGACGCCGGCAACACCAACACCGTGTTCGCGGTGTTTGACGGCGAAAAACTGGCCGGGCAATGGCGCATCTCCACTGACGCCAACCGCACGGCGGATGAATATGCCGTGTGGCTGCTGCAACTCATGCAGCTTACGGGGATCAAGCAAAGCACCGTGAAAGCCGCCATCCTTGCCTCCGTTGTTCCGCAAACCTGGTTTGCGCTGCGTACGCTGTGCCGCACGTATTTTCATACCGAATTACTGATCGTCGGCCAGCCGGGCGTAAAAACTGGTGTCGGCGTGAAGGTGGACCGGCCAAGCGAAGTCGGCGCCGACCGCATCGTAAACGCTGCCGCGGCCTGGCGGCGCTATAAACAGCCGCTCATCGTGGTGGATTTCGGTACCGCCACTACCTTCGATGTGGTGAATGAAAAAGGCGATTATATCGGCGGCGTCATCGCCCCGGGCATCAATCTTTCGCTCGCAGCGCTGCATAAAGCCGCCGCGAAACTGCCCAATGTTGCGATAACCAAACCAGCCAAAGTCATCGGCACGGAGACGGTGGGCGCCATGCAATCGGGCATTTATTACGGCTATGTGGGCCTGATTGAGGGCATTGTGGCCAGAATTCGCGAGGAATATGGCCAAAAAGCTATGAAAGTCATTGCTACCGGCGGCCTTGCCCCCTTATATGCCAAGGCAACCAGCGTCATCGAACATCTGGAGCCGGATTTGACGATTGTGGGGTTGAAAGAAATTTATCAGATGAATCACACTTAATTATATACATCGCGGCGATGACCAATTTTGATCACTAGCACAACAAGTTTTTCATCTGCGATACTGCAGATAATCCGGTAATTCTCCACCCGATAACGCCACAGGCCGGAGAGATTGGCCTTCAATCCTTCGCCGCACACACGCGGATTATCCAATGGTGCGATTTTCTCGCGTAAATAATCGCGTATTAGTTTTTGTGTTTGGCGGTCAAGTTTGGCGAGTGCCTTCTCAGCGTCCGGCGTAAAATCAATCCGCCAGGCCATATTTGCGCTCAATATCTTCCAGGGAAATAGTCGTCTCATTTTTATCGAGAATGCGCGCCGCATCCGCCGCATCTTCAATGTCTTCCAGGTAACGTAGCACTAACTCTTTGACGACTTCCTGCCGCACCTTGTTATTTTCCAGGCACACGCTGTCCAGCATAGCGGCCAGCTTGTCGGGCAATTCAATGGGGATAGTCTGCATAACGTGCCTCTAAAAAACGATAATTACCATATTACAATAAAATGCCCCATATAACAAGGGGGCTTAAATCAGGTAAATACCTTGTATATCTACGCTTCTTGCTTGCATAGGGATGATAATTCACACATAACCACACTCTATGACCTTCGACTTTTCGAAATACAAAGAGCAACTCCTTTTCGTGCCCCTGGGCGGCTCGAACGAAATCGGCATGAACCTGAACCTTTATGCCTATCAGGGCAAATGGCTGATGATTGATTGCGGCATCGGCTTTGCAGGGGAATATCTGCCCGGCGTGGAAGTGATCGTGCCGGACGCATCCTTCATCGCCGAGCGCAAAAAAGATCTCGTGGGTTGCGTGCTCACCCACGCGCATGAAGACCATATCGGCGCGATTCCCTATATCTGGCGTGAATTCGAATGCCCGCTTTATGCCACGCCGTTCACCGCCTCGCTCCTGCGCCACAAATTTGCCGAGATGGGCCCAGGCCCCAAGCCCGTGATTAATGAAATACCTGTGGGCTCGAAACTTCAGCTGCCGCCGTTTGACCTGGAACTGATTGGCATCACCCATTCCATCCCCGAAATGCAAGGCATCGTTGTGCGCACACCCGCCGCCACCGTCATGCACACCGGCGATTGGAAATTCGACGAACATCCGCTGGTTGGCCCGGCATCGGATTATACTAAGCTGACTGCCGCCGGCGATTCGGGCGTGGACGCCATCGTGTGCGACTCCACCAACGTGTTTGTCGAAGGCGAGGCGGGCAGCGAGGAAACGGTGCGCGAGCATTTAGTGGAACTCATCAAACGTCAGAAACAGCGCGTCGTGGTGACGACATTCGCCTCCAACATCGCGCGCCTGGAAACGATTCTGCTCGCCGGTCACCAAGCAGGGCGCATCACGGCGCTTGCCGGGCGCTCCATCAAGCGCATGGTGGATTCGGCGCATGACGCGGGCTACCTCACATCGGAAAACGAATTCGCCGCCGAGCGCGAAATCATGAGCGTGGCGCGCAAAGACGCGCTCATCATCTGCACCGGCTGCCAGGGCGAGCCGCGCGCGGCCCTCACACGCATTGCCCGCGGCGATCACCCGTCCATCCAGCTGCATTCCGGCGACACGGTGATTTTCGCCTCGCGCAAAATTCCCGGTAATGACACGCGCATCCACTGGATCATTAACACGCTCACCCGCCGCGGCGTTGAAGTCATCACCGACCGCGATTTTTTCATTCACGTCTCCGGCCACCCCGGCCGCGAGGAATTGAAACGCATGTATGGCATGGTCAAACCCGCCATCTCCATCCCCACGCATGGCGAAGCGCGGCATTTGCATGAGCACGCCAAGCTGGCGCGCAGCGTGGGCGTTAAGGAAACCGTGGAGGCCAGCAACGGCGCCGTGGTATTGATCGAACGCGGCAACGCCGGCGTCATCGGCACGGTGCAGAGCGGCTACATCGCCGTGGACGGCACCTCGCTCATCCCCACCGACAGCATCATCATCCGCCAGCGCAGAAAACTGCGAGACGACGGGGCGCTGTTCGCGGGCGTGGTGATGTCCAAACAAAACGAGTTGCTCGCGCTGCCCACACTCGCCGCGCCGGGCGTGCTCGACCGGGAAGAAGACGGCGAGCTGATCCGCGAGATCATCTCCGAGCTGCAAAGCGTGCTCGAAAAAGCCCCCCGCAAAGCTTCCGACGATCAAGTGCGCGAAATCGTGCAAAAAGCCCTACGCGGCATCTGCAAACGCGAGCTGGATAAAAAGCCGGTGATTGAGGTGAGTGTGAGTAGGGTGTGATGCGTTACGCGTGATGCGTGATGAGTGAAATTCTTTTCTTCACGCATCACTCGTCACCCTTCACGCTCTCCCCATCGGCTCCATCTTTTCGAGTGAAGCCAAATCGGTGTATTTACCGTTTTGGGTGATCATGCTGCGGTAGCGTTGGCTTTCCTGCTCGAGGCCGGCAGCCGTTTGTTCCAGTTCCGCGCCGATGAGCTTGCCTTTGGAAAGCTCGGCTTCCTTGATCTGCGGAATGGCGATGTCTTCATAATAATGGCGGATTTCGCCGACGCCTTTGACGCAGCCGCACGGAATGCCGATGACGCTGCCCGCCACCGCGCCGAGCAAAGCCCCGTCCGCGATGCCGCTAAATCCGAACAGCTCAAAACCGGGAGTGATGAGGCTGAGAACCCCACCCGCCGCCGCGCCAAGCACTGCGCCCATGACTGCGCAGGCAAGGCCGCCTTTGAACATATCGGTCAGTACGGTCAGTACACCCGGTTCTTTGGCGGCGGTGGGTTCAATAGCGCTCATACACTCTCCTAAAGTTTAAGCAGTTACGCCCGGCACGGAAACGGCAGCAGCAGCCACCGCACGCTCCTGAGCAACCTGCTCAGTAAACAGCACCGGTTTTTCCTTATGGCCGCATTTGTCGCGCCAGTGGTGTGACTCGGCATGCAGCGCCATATCATTCGCCATTGCCGCATGCTGATGCTCGGCAACGATCTGTTGCTGCTGCACCTGCACCTGGCCGTCCACCTGCTCCAGCTTGGCCAGGGTCGCGCCCTGCACCATACCGGTCGCCTGTGCCCGCGCCACTTCCTGCTGATGCGCAAGCTCGTTGGAGGGAGCGGCAGCCACTTCGGGACGGCTGTTGTCCCAACCGGTGACTGCGCCTGTGATGGAACCAATGCCGCCACCGATAAATGCGCCGATCGCGCCAAGCACCGCGCTGCCTGCTATGCCCGCTTGCAGAAACGTCATATTTGCTGCGGTAAGTTCAACGGTTTTAGCAAGTGCCGGGACGGCAGTTTGTGCGACTTGTGTGCCAGCAAGTTTTTGGCCAATGGTGATTGCGCCATTAACAGCCGCTCCAAGTATTCCGTTACCCCCGCTGCCGACAGTTACAGCTGTAGCTGCATTATTAGCCCCTTGCGCAGCACCCGCTGCGACAGAAGCTACGGTCGGGCCTTGTAATCCAACGAACGAGCCCATGCTGGCGATTGCTTGGCCTACGCTCGGTAGCATGCCTGATACGGCTAATGCGCCAACGCCAAGAGCGGCGCCGGCTAGAGCCAGCACAGCTCCGCCGACAACAGCGCCAGTGACGCCGCCGCCGAAGAAGCCGGTCACCGTGTCGATGACTGACTTGTAGAAGGGTTTCTTTGTCTCGGTTGCCATGGTAGTCTCTCCTTAATGTTGATCCTCAAGTTGGTTGTTTACGTGTTAGGTAGGTAGTCTCATTCCGGCCGAAGATTGCATTGTCGGCACGGGGGAAGGCACCATCCCGTTAGCGGGCAGATTGTTATAAGCCGTCTGCTGCCGGGGTGATTCTTGTTGCGGCGGGCTGTTTATTAAGTCGTACAGCTGGACCAAAACCTTTCGCTCGTCTTCCGCGGCTTTCTTGCCGCCGAAAAGTCCTGTCGCAAAGCCGATAAGCCCGGAGAGCATACCAGAACCTTTCGCGCGGCTTAGCGCATACTCACCACGCGTCGGCACGGGAGCTTCCCCGCCATGGATGCGCGTATTTAGCTCGTTCATATCCTCCGGTTTAGCGGGATCCAGCCCCTTCATATGGTCGATAGCATTGTTGGGGTCTCTCTTGATGGAGTCCGCAAGAATTTTCGTAGCGATGCTTGTATTGTCTTTATCGCGCGCTTCTTTCTTGGGCACTCTTCCGGATAGTTCTTCACCACCAATCGCATCCACCACATAGGTGCCACCACCAAATGCGAGAGCGCCGATTGCAACGCCGACGACGGCATTCTTAATCCCACCAAACACCGTCGCCGAGGCTTTTTCCATAAAGGTCAGCTCGGTTGCCGGGCGTTCTTTTAATTTCAATGCCTGTTCCATCAGCGGCTTCAGCTGGGGATTGGCCTTGATGAGCGCCTGCACCTGTGCGAGCTTGGCTGGGCTTAACATGTTGGGAGCATCTTTAGGCATATGCCGGACCTCCCTGGCCTTTGGCGGCGCGACGTTTCATTTCTTTGGCGACGTGGCTGAAATCCTTGTCATGGTCATACAGCGGATGCCCAGCTGCTTTTTCAAGATCGGGATCCAGGCCGGCGATTTTTTCCTTCGCCAGCGCCCGCTCCAACTGGCGCTGCGCGGCGCGGGCTTTCGCCTGCTCAAGTTCCGTGTGTTCATGTTTCTGGCTGATGGCGATGCCCGCCGCGCCCGCAATGCCCATCAGCGCCCAGCCGACCGGGTGGCCGAGCACCGCAAGCCCTTGCTGCGCGCCAAATAACAAGCCGTCCAAAACCGTGGCTGCTTCGCCCGTGGGAATGCCGATAGGCGTTGCCATACCGGCAGCGCCGATCATCGCCTGCATACCCAGCGCCAGCGCGGTGCCGCCCACAATGATTGCGGCTGTAGCAAGCACGGCTTTGCCGAAACCGCCGCCCGCCATATCCGTCAAAATTCTCCAGGTGCCGCTGATGAAATTATCGCGCGCCCGGTTATAATAATACTCCACCGCCCCGCCCGGCGTACGCGTCGCGGCGGATTCTTTCAGTTCGGCAATGCTTTTACGTGCGGCCATTGATGTATTTCCTCACTGTCGATATTAACATAAGCCAGGGCACTGTAATGTTAAGCTTTTATGACAAGTGTTTGACGGGTTTGTGACCGCCGTATACTCTTGATCCCTCAAACGCTTTTACGCTCAAGGAGCCCCTATGATCGGCAAGTTAAACCACGTAGCCATCGCCGTGCCGGATTTACAAGCCGCGACAAGCGTTTACCGGGATACGTTGGGGGCTAAGGTTTCGGCTCCACAAGCCGTGCCTGAGCATGGGGTAACGGTGGTGTTCGTCGAACTCCCCAACACCAAAATCGAGCTGCTCCACCCTCTGGGTGACAATTCCCCCATCGCCGCCTTCCTGGCCAAAAACACCAGCGGCGGCGTTCACCATGTATGCTTCGAGGTGCAAGACATAATCGCCGCGCGCGACCAACTCAAAGCCGCCGGCGCCCGCGTCCTCGGCGACGGTGAGCCCAAAATCGGTGCGCATGGTAAGCCGGTTCTGTTCCTTCACCCGAAGGATTTTTGTGGGACATTGGTGGAATTGGAACAAGTCTAACATGACCCCCTTCTTCACCGCCTTCACCTTCGTCAATGTCTGGTTTGTGAGCATGTTCATCGCCATGCCGATTATGCGCGGGCGCGGCGTGTGGTGGACGGTGCTGGTCAATACGCTCATGGCGGCGGCGGTGACCGGCATGCTGTATGCGGTGGTGCGCAGCGATTTGTTGCCGCTTAGAGGGGTGTATCAGTAGACGGTTGACAGATGACGGATGACAGAAGGTAAAGAACCGTCTAGCTTCCCCGTCACCCGTCACCCGTCACCCGTCCACTGTCATCTGTCAGCCGTTTATGCATCTCTCCCGCTATTTCCTCCCCCTGATCAAAGAAATCCCCTCCGAAGCGCAGATTGCTTCGCACCGCTTGATGCTGCGTGCCGGCATGGTGCGCCAGCAAGCGGCGGGCATCTATACCTGGTTGCCGCTCGGCCAACGTGTGCTGGCGAATGTGGAGAATATCGTGGCGCGCGAGCTGGACAAAGCCGGCTGCGTGCGCGTGCTGATGCCAACCCTGCAACCCGCCGATCTCTGGCGCGAATCCGGCCGTTATGATGCGTTTGGCGATGAAATGCTGCGCATCAAAGACCGCGGCGAGCGCGACCTGCTGTTCAGTCCCACCTGCGAGGAAATGATCGTCGACAATTTCCGCGCCGGGGTGCGAAGCTATAAGGCGCTGCCGCTCAATCTCTACCAAATCCAATGGAAATTCCGCGACGAGGTGCGCCCGCGTTTCGGCGTCATGCGTGGCCGCGAATTTTACATGAAAGACGGCTATTCCTTCCACATCAGCCAGGAAGACGCAGTGCGCGAATACAACAAGATGTACGACGTGTACCACGACATCTTCAAAGCCTTAGGGCTAACCGCCATCGCCGTCAACGCCGTCACCGGCGCCATCGGCGGCTCGATGAGCCATGAATTTCAGGTAGTAGCGGAAACGGGCGAGAGCGCGCTGTATTATGATGCTGCATTTGATGAGATCCGCGCCGGAAAACTAAAACTCAGCAGCGAGGAAATGCGCAAGCTCTATGCTGCCGCCGATGAACTCCACGTTCCCGAAAAATGCCCGGTGCCCAAGGAGCGCCTGCGCGAGGCGCGCGGCATCGAAGTCGGCCAGATATTCCTGCTTGGCCGCAAATATACCGATGCCATGAATGTCGACGTTACCGGGCCGGACGGCGCGCCGGTGCGGGTGGAGATGGGAACCTACGGCATTGGCGTTTCCCGCCTCGTGGGTGCCATCATCGAAGCATTCCATGACGAAAACGGCATCATTTGGCCGGAATCCGTCGCGCCGTTCAAAGTCGCGCTGATAAACTTGCGCGTGGGTGACGCGGCGTGCGACAGCGTATGCACCGGCCTCTACGAAAAACTCCACAACGCCGGTGTCACCGTGCTCTATGACGACACCGACGCCCGCGCCGGCGAAAAATTCGCGCGCATGGATTTGATCGGCCTGCCATGGCAACTCGTCGTCGGCCCGAAAGGCGCGGCGGCAGGCACTGTGGAACTCAAAAACCGCAAAACCGGCGAGAAGCAGGAACTCAGCGTTGAGGCGGCGTTAAAAACAATTACTGCTTAACGCGCGTATCAATGATGGTCGTGCCCATGCTCGTTATCATGCCCACGACCATTATCATGCCCGCGACCATTATCATGCCCGTGATCATCATCGCCATTACCCCGCCCATGGTGCATGCCGGGGTGCTGGCGTTCCCAATAGCCATAATGATGGCCATAATCATGGAAACGATGCGGCTCTTCATAATAGCCGTTGTAGAATACCGGCGCGGGGGCAACATAGACTGGTGCGGGCTCCACATATTCCGGTTCGGTGCCGATGCTGAGCGAGAAGCTGTCCGCGAAAGCGGGACCGGCTAAAACGCTGGCGGCAAATGCATAGGCGAGGATCTTTTTCATATCATTCTTCCTATTGTTGTTATGGGTGCTAGTGTCTTCTTTGTGGTTCATCCTATATAAGTTTTCTATAAAGAATACAACTTTTTACGTGCGGGCGGGGGGGCGATATGCTATATCCGGCGGCATGCATTTTCTGCTCTCTCCCGCCGAACGCCTGATCGCTTTCCGCTATTTGCGCGCGCGGCGCGAGGAGGGGTTGATCTCCATCATCGCGCTGTTCTCGCTGATCGGCATTGCGCTCGGCGTGGCGACGCTCATCGTCGTGCTGGCGGTGATGCGCGGCGTGCGCGGCGAGATGATCGAGAGCATTATCGGCCTGCAGGGCCATGTGGAAGTCGCCTCCATCACCCGCAGCATTGAGGATTATGAGGGCGCGCTCACCCGCATCCGTGCCGTTCCCGGTGTCAAAAGTGCCATTCCGGTGGCGGAAGGCCAGGTAATGGTCAGCAGCCACGGCCAGGCGCTCGGTGCCAATGCCAGCGGCGTGCGGCCGGAGGATTTGAAATATAAACCGCTGCTCACCCAAAAGCTGGTGGAGGGCGATATCGCCACGTTTTCGCGCGGCGAGGGCGTGCTGATCGGCAAGCGCATGGCTGAACGGCTGGGTCTGCGTGTGGGCGACAGCGTCACGCTCATCTCCCCGCAAGGCCGCGCTACGCCCATGGGCAGCATTCCACGTATCAAGGCCTATCCCGTGGCGGGCATTTTCAACATCGGCATGTTTGCCTATGACAACGGCCTGGTGGTGATGCCATTCTCCCAGGCGCAGGTGTTTTTCACGCTATCGCCCACGCAGGCGGGCCTTATCGAAGTGAACGGTGCGGATGCGGATAACGCGCAGGTGCTCGCCCGCAGCGTGGCTTCAGCGCTGGACGGCGGCTATCGCATCTATGACTGGAAAGCCACCAATGGGCAGATTTTCCGCGCCGTGATGGTGCAGCGGAATGTATTTTTCATGATTCTCGCGCTAATCATCCTCGTCGCCTCGTTCAACATCATCTCCAGCTTGATTATGCTGGTGCGCGAAAAGCAAGGCGACATCGCCATCCTGCGCACCTTCGGCGCCCCGCGCGGTAGTATCTTACGCATTTTCGTGGCGTGCGGTGCGAGCATTGGTGTGGCGGGCACGCTGCTCGGCACCGGCCTTGGCTTGCTCATCGCCTGCAACACCAAATCCATTCAACACGGCATCGAGCATTTAACCGGCCAGCCGCTCTTCGCCGACGAGCTCTATTTCCTCTCCAGCCTGCCCGCGAAAGTGGATGCGGGCGAAGTGCTGATGGTGATCGCGCTGTCGCTGGGCCTCTCGCTCCTCGCCACGCTGCCACCGGCGCGCCGCGCCGCCAAGCTCGACCCGGCGGAGGTGCTGCGGTATGCGTAAAAAGATTATCCCATGGGCAAGTATATTCGCGCTTTTCCTTAATTTCTTTTTTTATGGCACTCGCTGGCCTTTCCTAATCACATTGCTGCTCTGTCTAGCCTTAAATTACATTGTATTTAAGGAACCCAAACATGCAAAAATAATGATTCAAACCCTTCTCGCCTTAATCTTACTTCCGATTTTGTTTATGATCATTTTTCTTATTGGAATCGGACTTGGGATTATACCTGAATAATTATATGTCTGCACCCGCACTTCTCCTCTCCAACATCCACCGTACCTACACCCAAGGCAGCGAGCAACTGCCCGTGCTGCGCGGGGCGAATCTTATCCTTCAGGCCGGCGAGATGGTGGCGCTGGTCGGCCCTTCCGGTTCCGGCAAAACCACGCTGCTGCAAATCGCGGGATTATTGGATACGCCAACTAGCGGCGAGGTGGTGATTTGTGGGGAGAATGTAAGCGGCGCGAGCGATGCCATGCGCACACTCGCCCGTAAAAAATATCTGGGTTTCGTCTACCAAGCCCACCATTTGTTGCCCGAATTTTCAGCACTAGAAAACATCATGCTGCCGCGCCTGATGGCCGGCGTGGCGCGCGGCGAGGCAAAAGCGGAAGCAGCGGCGCTACTCGAAGCCTTCGGTCTTAGCGCCCGCGCAAAACACCGCCCGGCGCGCCTCTCCGGCGGCGAGCAGCAGCGCGTCGCCTGCGCGCGCGCATTGGCGGGTAACCCGGCCCTGCTCCTGGCTGACGAACCCACCGGCAACCTCGACCCGCACACGGCAGACCTATTATTTTCACACCTATTGAAACTCGTGCGCGACCGCGGCATGGCAGCGCTCATCGCCACTCACAATCCCGAACTGGCAAAACGTATGGACCGCATCGTGCAGCTCAAAGACGGCGTGCTAGAGTAGTTTATATTTTTATATTATAACGCCGCTGCATATCACTTAGTATGTCCGCAGGCGCGTTCTCTCCCCAGCCGCAGGCAAGCATTTTTCCGAACTTGGCGAGTGTAATCGCCCCGGTTTTTATTTTCTTTTTATAGGCTGAATATTCTTCGGGCGTCAGCTCCAAAAAATACCACGCATGTTTCCCTCGCTCGATACCGGTGATGTACCGCACCAGCCCGCCGTCCCTTTTCACTATCTGGGTAGTATAATTCATGCGTATTATTGGCCCAGTTTTTGTTCGGGACTGCTCCTATCTTCGGCTGACGATCCAATTTCACCGACAGGCAGCACGCCGCCCGAGCGCCCGCTATATTGCGCTTTCAATGTAACAATCGCCTGCATTACTTTTGGTGCATCATCCTGGTGGAACTTGATAAATGCGTGAGTATTGATGCCATCATATTCTACAGCTTCAAAACTGCTGTAAGTTCCCAATTCCGGAGGCGAGTGGCGTGGATCTTGTGTGCTTTGTACTGTAACTATCGGAGTCTGTTGCAGGTTTAATCCGGCAGCCTGGCCAATCTCATGCATAAGATTTTGTATTTCAGGGCGGATTATATCCAAAACTTGGCGAGTGCCTTTTATTTCTAAATCGATGGCCGTTGTACCATTATCAAAAGGCCCTTTTGTTCCATCCCCGGTTCCTTCGCTTTTAAATGCTCTTACATGAGCATCGATGGTGGATTTTTGGTCATTAATATTGACCGGTAGAAAAGCTTTGCCGTGATTAGTAGTCCAAATCCTACCTAATCCCGTACTGACCGCTGGATCGCTCTGACCAACTACATGATTCTCACTTATATTAAAAAGCCGCTCTATTTCTTCCAGTAACGCCAATTTAGTATCATCATGTTGGGCCATAGATATCTCCTTGTATAAATTATAAGTGAGTAGTGATTACATATTCGGTTGCATACGAGCCCCAAGTATACCGCTAAATACCCACCTTCAAATATGACAATTTAATGAAAGTTAAATGTCAATTCGCAGATGTGAGATAATTGGCTGATTAATAACGCAAATATGCTTTTCCTCTCGGCACGGCTTCCCTATCTAAGACGGCGCGCTTATCTAGCCCGCCCGCGCTCTGTTGCGTGGTATTGCGCGGGGCTCAACACATGCAGATCCACCGGTATTTTAATCAGGCTCATTTTAAACATCTTTTTCGTATTCATAAACGGAACGGTCGGCTCCGCGACGTCTACCGCGTGTTTTTCCGCTGCATGTTGCGCAAGGAATTCCTGCATTTGCTGAACGATAAAAGCGTGGTTAGGGTTGTCATGCCGTTTCAGCGTCTCCGGGGGCGGTACCGGCACCTTGACTTCGATAGGCTCGGCTTCATGTTCCTGATCGCCTTTAGCGCACGGCTTCATCCTGCAGGTAAAAACCCACTCTCCATTGTCGTGTCCGACCATATCCGCGGTTAGCCCTTTATGTTCTTCCATAATACGACCAAACGCCTTACCGGCTTCCGCGATTTCTTCCTCACTTCGACGCGGTGCGCTATACATTCCGCTGTAGTGAACGGCGCTCCATAATGCATAGGATATTTTATCCCGAAAGCCTCCAAGCCCGGCTAATTCCGCGGAGGGGTATTTTACCAGGGTGGATTCTATAACTTCGTCTGCCAGCTTATGGTAATCGGTGTAATCCGCTTCCAAACATCCTTCCACCAAGCGTGCCAGGCTGGGAAGTGGGTGCGGTTTTTTATCATCTCCATTGACAATGTAATAACACTCTGCCGTTTTGCCCTCATACGGCGGCACCAGCATAATGGTCACCGATTGCAGCTCATTGCTGTTGGTGATGCCGTATTGCTTGCGCAAATCGATACGCATCAGGTTGATGTCTTTCGCGACGCTGTTGACCAGCGCAGGAAAATTCACCGTGTGTGAGCCGCTGAGGCTGGGCAGGACAAGCGCGCCGGCTAGAAATCCGTTCCGCGCAACGCGTTTTGCATGTTCTACAAACGTTCTTTTTCGCGGTGGCTTCTCTGTCATGGATTGCTTGCGGCACAATGAGGTGGTAATAATCAGTCGATATAGTAATATTTTACTTAACTTCTGTAAATCATGAATAACGCCCAGCCCTACATCCCCCTGCGCACCCATTCCGCCTATTCCTTGCTGGAAGGCGCGATCGGCGTGAAGGATATTGTAAAATGGTGCGTCAAACACCAGGTGCCGGCGGCGGCGGTGACGGATTCGGGTAACCTCTTCGGTTCGCTGGAATTTGCCCAGGCGGCCAACGATGCGGGCGTACAGCCGATCATGGGCTGCATAGTGTTCATGACGCCGCTCGAACAACCCCCGCGCGGCAGCGCCGAACCAAAGCCCGACCAGCTGTTGCTCATCGCCCAGAACGAAACCGGCTGGCGCAATCTTATGGCGCTGTCCAGCCGAGCGTTTCTCAGCAGCGCCCACACCACGCCGCAAGTTTCCTACGACGAGCTCACCGGCCGCAGCGAAGGCCTCATCGCACTCACCGGCGGCATCCACGGCACGCTTGGGCGCTATGTACTCTCCGGCCAGATGCCCAAAGCCGAAGCGTTCCTCGCCAGGCTGGGCGAGCTGTTCCCCGGGCGCGTATATATGGAGCTGATGCGCCATGGCTTGCCGCAGGAAAAGCAGGCTGAGCCGGGCTTTATCGAATTGGCGCTGAAGCTGAACATCCCGCTCGTCGCCACCAACGAGGCGTATTTTATCGACGCCGATATGTATGAGGCGCATGACGCGCTGCTGTGCATCGAAGGCGGCACTTATGTCGGCGAGGAAAACCGCCGCCGCCTGACGCCCAACCACCGCCTGAAAACCCCCGGCGAAATGTGCGCCCTGTTCGCCGACCTGCCCGAAGCAATCGACAACACGGCCCACATCGCCCGCCGCTGCGCCTTCGCCGCGCATAGCCGCAAACCCATGCTGCCGAATTTCGTGGGTGACGACGGCAATGCCGACGCCGAATCGCTGCTGCGCGACTATGCCCGCTCGGGCCTGGAAGAACGCCTCAGCCGTTACCCCGATACCATCGACAAAGCGCCGTACCACGCGCGGCTGGAATTCGAGATCGAAACCATCATCAACATGAAATTCCCCGGCTACTTCCTCATCGTGTCGGATTTCATCCGCTGGAGCAAAGCGCGCGGCATTCCCGTCGGTCCAGGCCGCGGCTCCGGCGCCGGCTCGGTCGTCGCCTGGGCGCTGTCGATTACGGATTTGGACCCGCTCCGCTATGGCCTGCTATTCGAGCGCTTCCTCAACCCCGAGCGTGTATCGATGCCTGACTTCGACGTCGATTTCTGCCAAGACCGCCGCGACGAAGTAATTGCCTATGTGCAAAAACGCTACGGCGCCGACCGCGTGGCGCAGATCATCACCTTCGGAAAGCTGCAAGCCCGCGCCGTGCTGCGCGACGTTGGCCGCGTGCTGCAAATGCCCTATGGCCAGGTGGATCGCATCTGCAAGTTGGTGCCCAACAACCCCGCCGCCCCGGTGACGCTCGCCGAAGCGATCAAAATGGAACCGGCCCTCAAAGCGGTGATCGAAGAAGACGAAAGCGTGCAGCGCCTGGTGGATATGAGCTTAAAGCTGGAAGGCCTCTACCGCCACGCCTCCACCCATGCCGCGGGCGTGGTGATCGCCGGGCAGCCACTGCAAGAATTAGTGCCGCTCTACCGCGACCCGAAATCCGACATGCCCGTCGTGCAATATTCCATGAAATATGCCGAAGCTGCCGGGCTGGTAAAATTCGACTTCCTCGGCCTCAAGACTCTTACCGTATTGGTGAAAGCCGTGGAAATGGCCGCCGCCCAGGGCGCGCAAATTGATTTACTGGCATTGCCTGAGGGCGACAAAAAAACCTACGACATGCTAGGCCGCGGCGAAACGATGGGCGTGTTCCAGCTCGAAGGCGCGGGCATGCGCGACACGGTGAAAAAACTCAAGCCCGACCGGCTGGAGGACATCATCGCGCTCGTCTCCCTCTACCGCCCCGGCCCGATGGATAACATCCCCACCTACATCGCCCGCAAACACGGTCTCGAGACGCCGGACTACCTCCACCCCAAGCTAGAAGGCATTCTGCGTGAAACCTATGGCGTGATCATCTACCAGGAACAAGTAATGCAAATCGCCCAGGTGCTGGCCGGATATTCGCTGGGCGAGGCCGATCTGCTCCGCCGCGCAATGGGCAAAAAAATCCGCTCCGAGATGGAAGCGCAGCGTAACATCTTCGTGGAAAAAGCCGTCGCCAATGGCGTGGCGAAAGCCCAGGCCGCCAGCATCTTCGACCTCATCGCCAAATTCGCCGAATACGGTTTCAACAAATCCCACGCCGCCGCCTATGCGCTGATTTCCTATCAAACGGCCTATATGAAAGCCAACCACCCGGTGGCGTTCTTCTCCGCCTCCATGACCTGCGACATGCACAACACCGACAAGCTCGGTGCCTTCCGCGAGGAAGCGGGCCGCGGCGGCATCCAGCTCCTGCCGCCGGACATCAATCGGTCGGACGTGCATTTCACGCCGCAAGACGGCCATATCCGCTATGCGCTTGCGGCCGTGCGCAACGTCGGCGAGCAGGCGATGCGCGCCGTGGTGGAGGAGCGTGCGAAAGGCGGCCCGTTCACCTCCATATTCAATTTCGCAGCCCGCGTGCCGGCGCAAGGCCTCAACAAACGCGCCGTGGAATTCCTCATCAAAGCCGGTGCGTTCGACAGCCTGCACAAAAACCGCGCGCAACTCTTCGCCGCTATCGACGTGATCGTGGCTTACGGCGAGGGAATCCAGCGCGACCGCGAAAGCGCGCAGGTGAGCTTGTTCGGCGTGGCGGAAGCCTCGGGTGAGCAGTTGCTGCCCGCGCTGCCAAACGTCTCGCCATGGCCGTCGCTGGAGCGCTTAGGGCACGAGTTCGAAGCCATCGGCTTTTATCTCTCCGCGCACCCGCTAGAGTCTTATAAAAAGGCCATGCAGAGCCTGGGCGTGATCAGCTCGGCAAGCTTCGGCGGCCTCAGCGCGAAATACTCGCCCATTCGCGTCGCGGGCATCGTAACGGGGCGCAAATTCAAAGTATCGGACCGCGGGCGGTTCGCGTTTGTGCAACTCTCCGATATGGGCGGCGTGTTCGAATGTTCGGTGTTCGACGAAACGCTGCTGTCCAAACACCGCGACAAGCTCGAGCCCGGCCGCGTGCTGCTCATCTATGCCGATGCGAAAGCAGACGAGGGCGGCGCCCGCCTCATCGCCCAAGACATCCGTGATCTGGCGGAAGATGCAGCGGCCAAAGCAGCTGCGCGGGGAGGGGTGGTGCACATCGCGTTGGAAAACGCCGCCGCGCTCGGTGAAATCCGCGCGCTACTGGGCGAGCCGAACGGCAGCGGCACTGCCGTCACCTTGACTGCGCCTATCGGCGACGGAAAAATGGCAGAGATCAAACTCCCCGGCGCCTACACAATCTCGCCCGCGACGCTGGATAAGATTAAAGTGGTGAACGGTGTGCGCGCGGCGGAAGAGGCGTAAAACTGTCATTCCCGCGAAAGCGGGAATCCATCGGCATGTCTATGCCGCATAAAGGATCCTTCTTGCGCCGCAGACGCGGCGGTGGATTCCCGCTTTCGCGGGAATGACAGATTAGGTTAAGGCCGAGAATGATAGGCTAGTAGCCACTCTTCAATCCACTCCTTCACCTCCGCTAGCGCATGCTTCGCCCGCCCCGCCGGGCTAAACTCCGCTTTCGCCCACTCCTCAATCGGCGAGCGCGCCATATCCCACATATTGGCGCTGGGGTTCAGCATCCGCCCCACGCCCTCCACCGTGACCAGCGTTTTTTGTAGCAGCAGCAATTGCGGCTGCGTCTGCATCTCAAACGTTTTGGCGACGCTAAACAACTGCTCCAATAATTTCGCCAGCGAAATCTCGTTGGCCGGGCGGTTGAAAATAGGTTTTGCAATCGCCATCGCCGCCTGCGCGAACCGCTCTTTGGATTGATGCGCCGGAACATATCCCGCGCGGAAATGCGCCTCCGCCACCGCCTTATAATCCTCCTGCAAAAACCCGCGAAACATCTCGGCGATATAATTGCGCTCGCGCCGCGACAAGCGGCCCATAATCCCGAAATCCACCACCACGATATTGCCCGCCGCGTCCACAAATACATTCCCCGGGTGCAAATCGGCGTGGAAAAACCCGTCGCGAAACACATGCAGGAAAAAATGCCGGGCCAGCGCCGCCAGAACCACATCCGGGTTATGCCCCGCCGCCAGCAGCGCCTCGCGCTCATGAATCGGCACGCCGTCAATCCACTCCGACACCAGCACCCGCCGCGCCGCAACTTGCCAATATACGCGCGGAATACGCCAGCCGCTGTCGCCCGCCACATTCGCCCGCATCTCATCCATCGCCGCGGCTTCATAACGCAAATCAAGCTCAAACGTCACCGTCTCACGCAGCAAATTCACCACCTCGGTGAGTTTCAAACGCCGCATGCCCGGCCGCAAGCGCATCAGCGTGCGCGCCGCCCAGTCAAACAGCGCAATGTCTTTTTCAAATGCCCGTGCCACGCCCGGCCTTAAAATTTTCGCCGCCACGCGCTCACCGCTCAGCAGACGCGCACTATGCACCTGCGCCACGGAAGCGGCGGCCACGGGCACTTCTTCGATAGACGCAAAAATCGCCTCCAGCTTTTTGCCGAACTCTTCTTCAATAATGCGCCGTGCCTGCGCAAACCGAAACGGCGGCAGCCGGTCGCGCAAATGCGCCAGCTCATCCGCGCGTTTTTCTCCGATGAGATCTGGCCTCGTGGAAAGCAGCTGCCCCAGCTTGATATAACTCGGCCCCAGTCGCTCGAGCGCCGTACTTAAGCACCCGCGCTTCAGCGCCAGCCACAGCAGGCACAGGGTGGCCAGCAGCCGCAGCGGATAGAGCAGGCGCATATTTACACCCGCCAGCCGCTATGCAGCGCCACCACCCCGCCGCTTAAATTCCGCCATCGCGTGGCGCCAAAGCCCGCCGCTTTCATCATTTTCTCGAATGTCTCCGGCGGCGGAAACCGGCGGATGCTCTCGGCGAGATACCGATACGCTTCTGCATCGCCCGCCACCAGCTTGCCCATGCAGGGCAGCACGTGGAACGAATAGGCGTCATAAATTTTCTCCAGCGCCATGTTTGGCCGCGGCGAAAATTCCAGGCACAGAAAATGCCCGCCCGGTTTCAGCACGCGTTTTATTTCCGCCAGCGCCTTGTCGATATGCGTCACGTTGCGGATGCCGAAGGCAATCGTGCACGCGTCAAACGAATTATCCGGCAGCGGCAACGCCTGCGCATCGCCGCATACCCAGTCAATGGCGCGGAACACATTGCGGTCAAACGCCCGCGCGCGGCCTTGCTCCAGCATCGCGGCGTTGATGTCGCACAGCGTGATCCGCATCTCCGGCGCCCGCTCCAGCGCGCGGAAGGAAACATCGCCCGTGCCGCCCGCCAGATCGAGCAGCTTCATGCCCGCTCTGGGCTTCAGCGCGGTGATCAGCGCGTTCTTCCACAATCGGTGCAGGCCGAAGCTCATCAAATCGTTCATCATGTCGTAGCGTGCCGCCACGCTATCGAACACGCCGCGCACCAGGCGCGGTTTCTCCTCGGCGCTCACCTCGCGAAAGCCGAACGAGACGGTACTTGCATCGGGCTTGTTCATACGCCATGTATGGCGTGCGTATGTAATCAGTGCAAGGGGTGTCATGCCCGAATTACCCGAAGTTGAGACAGTTCGTGCCGGCCTGAACGCCGTTATCGCCAAAAAACGCATTAAAAACGTGCGTCTGGCGCGGGCGAATTTGCGCGTGCCGTTCCCGCCGCATTTTGCCGAGGAGCTGGCCGGGAGGCGTATTAATTCCGTCGCGCGTCGCGGGAAATACTTGCTTTTTCACTTAAGCGGCGGCCTGACACTGATCGCCCATCTGGGCATGAGCGGGCGCTTTACGCTGCTGCGCGAAGCGCCACGCACGCTGGCTCCGCATGACCATGTGCTGTTCACCTTTACTGACGGCGATGCGCTGATATTCAACGACGCGCGCCGCTTTGGCCTCATGACGCTCACCCCTACGGAAGATGCCGAATGGCACCCGCTGCTGGAGGGTTTAGGCCCGGAACCGCTCGGCCGCAGCTTCAACGCCACCTATCTCAAAAATAAATTGCTCGCCCGTCGCGGCCCCGTGAAACCAGCGCTGATGGATGCTGAGCTGGTGGTGGGCGTAGGAAATATTTATGCCAGCGAAGCGCTGTTCGTCGCCAAAATTGATCCGCGCATGCCCTCCAACAAGGCGGCCACCAAGGCACAAACCCTGGCTGCGGCGATCCGCACGGTGCTGAAAAAAGCCATCGCCTCGGGCGGCTCGAGCTTACGCGATTTTTTCAGTGCGGATGGAACGCCGGGTTACTTCCAGCATAATTTCAAAGTATACGGCCGCGCGGGCAAGCCCTGCACGGTGTGCGGCCAGCCGATCAAAAGCCTCAAACAAGGCGGGCGGACAACGTTTTATTGCGCCAAGTGCCAGAAATGAAAATGTAAGCATTTCTGCGGCTTACACGGCGAAAAACTTTTTCGTTTTTGCCTTCGTTTCGTGCTTGACGGGCTGTGGATAAATAGGTACGTTCACCCTCCCAATACAAAAACAAAAACGACCCTCACCAAATACCACCACACGGGAAATACCATGGCTCAACATAAATCCGCAGAAAAGCGCATCCGCCAGACCGAACGTCGCACGGCCGTTAACCGCGCACGTAGAAGCCGCATTCGCGCGTGTCTTCGCACGGTAGAAGAAGCGCTGACCAAAGGCGACCGCAAAGCCGCCGCCGAAGCCCTCAAAGCCGCTCAGCCGGAATTGATGCGCGGCGTCAGCAAAGGCGTCTATAAACGCGAAACAGCCTCGCGCAAAATGCGAAGACTGTCCGCGCGCGTTAAAGCGCTCGCCGCTTAAGCGACCAAGCAACTACCTAAAAAATCATAACACCGGCCAACCGGTGAACGAAATTCTATTACCAACGGGAGATACGGATGTCGGCCATGCATGAAAAAGGATTTTGCGGTTTCCCGCACACCGCGCCAGGAACGTATGCCGGGGACATCACCCCGCAGGAAGCCTGGGTGCAACTGGTGGCAAACCCGAAAGCCGTGCTGGTGGATGTGCGCACGAAGGAAGAATGGCAACTGATCGGCCTGCCGGATGCCCGCACCGCCAAGGGCAAGCTGCTGACGATTTCATGGAAACTCTCCCCGAATTACGCGCTCAACCCCGAATTTTCCTCGCAGCTGAAAGAAGCGGGCGTCACGCATGAAACACCGCTGTTTTTCCTCTGTCGCTCAGGCGGCCGCTCGACCGACGCTGCCATCGCCATGACCGCGGAGGGCTACACGCAGTGCTATAATATAGCCGGCGGGTTTGAGGGTAAACCAAACGCCCACGGCCATCGCGGCATGGTGGAAGGCTGGAAAGCCGCCCGCCTACCTTGGGGGCAAGCATGAGCGCCGCGCTGCAACTGGAAGCACCCGTCAGCGCCGATTCGCTGTGGGAACACGTCACGGACCGCCTCAAAACGCTCTACGGCGAAGCCGTCTATCGCAGTTGGCTGAGGGGCCTGGCCTGGGTAGGAATTGACGGCGGCCGCGCTGTCATCGCCGCGCCCACGCGCTTCACCCGCGAATGGGTGGCCGCGCATTACAGCCACGACATCTGCGCGATTCTGCAAGAAACCCGTCGCGATGTGCTGGGTGTGGAAATCATCGTCCGCGCCTCCGACACGCCGCCGCTCGCCACGCTCGAAGTACCCGCCGCACTGCCCATGACGGCGCTGCCGCCCGCAAGTGTCGGCTCTGCTTCCGATAGCGACCTGGCCATGAGCGCGCCGCTCGACCCGCGCTATACATTCGAAGCCTTCGTGGTCGGCAAGCCCAACGAACTGGCGCACGCCGCCGCCCGCCGCGTCGCCGAAAGTCCCGCTGCGCTGCCCGGCTGCAACCCGCTGTTTTTATATGGCGGTGTTGGCCTCGGCAAAACGCATTTGATGCACGCCATCGCTTGGCACATCCGCAAAAACAACCCCGAGCGCCGCGTGATTTATCTCTCGGCTGAAAAATTCATGTACCAATTCATCCGCGCGCTGCGCTTCCGCGAGGCACTGGCCTTCAAGGAAACCTTCCGCTCGGTGGACGTGCTGATGATTGACGACGTGCAATTCATCAGCGGTAAAGATTCCACCCAGGAGGAATTCTTCCATACCTTCAACGCGCTGGTTGACCAGCACAAACAGCTCATCATCTCCGGCGACCGCAGCCCGTCGGATTTAGAGGGCATCGAAGAGCGCGTGCGCTCGCGCCTCGGCTGGGGATTGGTTGCCGACATTCACGCCACGACGTATGAGCTTCGCCTGGGCATTCTGCAGGCCAAAATCGAGCGCATGCAGGGCATCGACATTCCGCAAAAAGTCGTGGAATTCCTTGCGCATCGCATCACTTCTAACGTGCGCGAATTAGAGGGCGCCCTCAACCGCGTCGTTGCCCATGCCACGTTGGTCGGCCGCGCCATCACCATCGAATCCGCGCAGGAAGTGCTGTCTGACCTGCTGCGCGCCAATGACCGGCGCCTGACCATCGAAGACATCCAGAAAAAAGTCGCCGAGCATTACAACATCAAAGTCTCCGACATGCACTCCGCCCGCCGCAGCCGCGCCGTCGCCCGCCCGCGCCAGGTGGCGATGTATCTGTCCAAAAAACTCACCACCAAAAGCCTGCCCGAAATCGGCCGCCGCTTCGGCGGCAAAGACCACACCACGGTGATGCACGCCGTGCGCCGCGTGGATGAGCTCATCGGCGGCGACGCCGAATTCGCCCGCGATCTGGAGATGGTTAGCCGGGCGTTGCAGGGATAATAAAAACTTTACATATATAAAATATATATGCTACAACGCCATAGGGAGATAGATCCATGGCGCCTAAAGACCATTCAGAGTTTGGTGCGAATGCTGAAGTGCCTGAATTCGCCGGGCCCTTTAACAAATTATATTATGAAGCCTCCAATGACTGGTGCACGCGTTACCCGCGCAAACCCCGCACGCTCAATGACCTGGCGGAAAAAACGGGCGTGGATCGTGGCACGATTATCAACTGGAGAAGTAGCACGACGCCACGCACCTTAAAGTTACTGGAAGACGGGCTGAGGGCGCTAAAGTTGGTAAAGGAGGAAAAGAAGCCGCTGCGCCAGGCGTATTTTACGCAAAATGGCTTAGGGGATTATGAAACACAGGAAGAATTAGTGGAGGCTCTGCCCACGATCGAGGATAAAGGCAAGTTGCTCCGGCGCGTGCGCCTCGCGGCGCTGAAAGACATCGGCACATTGCTGGCCGGGCAAGAAGAGATTACCCCTACCCAATGGATTAACCAAGAGCAGGGGCATTGCAAGACGACAAAGGATCTAGACAGTATGATCCACATGGCGGCGGCTTCTTTTCCTAGATACCGCAGCGATCACTGCATTAAACGCATGGAAGCGTTATGCGAACAGGAAGCGCTAAGCGCTAACCAAGGCAATGATCCATCGTCTTCTGTAAAGACGCATGTGGTGAGCCAGCGCACACGTAAAGTTAAAAGCGCTGCAATGTAACGATTCATCCGGGCATGCTAAATAAAACTACGCACGAACCCGTTGCCTTTTGCCGAAAACGCTATTAGGTTAATAGAAAGCTAACGGACCAAAAATATCTTAGGGAGGGGAAGCCATGCAAACCAGTGCAGCAAAGGCCGCGACGAGCGGTGCGGAAACCGTGAAATTCACCATCGAGCGCGCGCATCTGCTGAAGGCGTTGGCGCATGTGCAGTCCATCGTCGAGCGCCGCGGGACCATTCCCGTGCTCTCCAACGTGAAGTTGGAAGCGCGCGGCGGCCAGCTCAGCCTGGCGGCGACCGATATGGATATTGAGCTGGTGGAAAAAGTTTCGGCTGACATCAGCGAAGAGGGCGCCATCACCATTCCTGCGCACACGCTGTATGACATCATCCGCAAAGTGCCCGAGGGCGCGCAGGTGGAAGTAAACGCCGGCAGCGGCGGCCGCGTGTCCATCCGCGCCGGCTCCTCGCGCTTCACGCTGGCCAGCCTGCCGGTGGAGGATTTCCCGGTCATGGCCGAGGGCGAACTGCCGCATAGCTTCACGCTGAAAGCCGCCGAATTCACCGCGCTGATCGAAAAACCGGCTTACGCCATGTCCACCGAAGAAACGCGCTATTACCTGAACGGCATTTACCTGCACGTGGCGGGCGAAGCGCTGCGCGCCGTCGCTACCGACGGCCACCGCCTGGCGCGCGTCGAAGTGGGTGTGCCCGCGGGCGCTGCCGGTATGCCCGGCATCATCGTGCCGCGCAAAGCCATTCAGGAAGTGCGCAAACTCATCGACGGCGGCGAGGGCGACGTACATATCGCGCTCTCCGATAACAAAATCCGCGTCACCTACGGCGACGCCGTGTTGGTGTCCAAACTCATCGACGGCGCCTTTCCGGATTATGAACGCGTCATCCCCTCCGCCAACGAAAAAATGCTGGAGCTGGACCGCAAAGCCTTCGTGCAGGCCGTGGACCGCGTGTCCGTCATCGCGAGCGAGCGCACGCGCGGCATTCGCCTGGCCATCGAAAAAGGCAAAGTCACGCTCTCGGCCAGCAGCGCTGAAGCGGGCAGCGCCTCGGAAGAAGTCGAAGCCACTTACGGCGCCGACCCGATCGAAATCGGCTTCAACGCCCGCTACGTGCTCGACATGATGGAACGCATCGAAGGCGACACCGCCCAGTTCCTGCTGCATGACGGCTCCAGCCCCGTCCTGGTCCGCGACCCGGCGGATGTGGGCGCATTGTATGTGATCATGCCGATGAGAGTATGAGCCACTGTCATTCCCGCGAAAGCGGGAATCTAGATTCTAAATAGGGATGGATTCCCGCTTTCGCGGGAATGACAACTGTGACAAGCATCTCCTCCCTCACACTCACCGACTTCCGCAACTACAGGCATCTGCGCCTAGAGCTGGACGCGCGTCCCGTGGTGCTGGTCGGCCATAACGGCGCAGGCAAAACGAATTTGCTCGAAGCCGTCTCATTCCTCGCCCCCGGCCGCGGTATGCGCCGGGCGAAGATCGCCGAAGTAAACCGCCAGGGCGGCAGCGCATGGGTGGTCGCCGCAAAAGTAGAAACTGCTATGGGCGAAGTGCAGATCGGCACCGGGCGCGATCCCGCATCCGCAGCCGAAAGCGACAAGCGCTTAGTCCGCATCAACGGCGCCCCGGTGCGCGGCGCGAATGCACTGGCGGAATATGTCAGCGCCGTCTGGCTCACGCCGGAAAACGATAAATTATTTTTAGAAGGCCAATCCGCCCGCCGCCGCTTCCTGGATCGGCTGGTTTATGGGTTCGACGCCGGTCATGCCGACCGCGTGGCGGCATACGAATACGCCATGCGTGAACGCAACCGCCTGCTTTCCGCCGGCCGCGCCGACCCGCATTGGCTGGATGCGCTGGAGCGCAAACTTGCCGAGAATGCCTGCGCCATCGCCGGTGCGCGGCTGGAGGCCATCGCCCATCTCAACCAATCCATGCGCGAATCCCCGCGCAGCTTCCCCAAAGCCGCCCTCGCGCTTTCCGGCTTTGCGGATGACCGCCTCATCGCCGGCGAAAAAGCGCTAGTCATCGAAGATGCACTCGCCCAGGCACTCGCCCACGCCCGCCCGCAAGACGCTGTGACCGGCCGCACCTCGCTCGGCGCACACCGCTCGGAACTCACCGTCACCCACGCCGCAAAAAACATGGAAGCCGCCTTCTGCTCCACCGGCGAACAGAAGGTCTTGCTGCTCTCCATCGTGCTCGCCGAAGCCCGCGTAGGCGCCGCCTGGCGCGGCCGTGTGCCGCTGCTATTGCTAGACGAAGTCGCCGCCCATCTAGACGCCACCCGCCGCGCCGAATTATTCGAGGAAATTCAATCCATTGGAGCGCAGGCGTGGATGACGGGCACAGACGCGCATTTATTTGAAGAAATGCTTGGTAAATCCGCCCTTTTCAGAGTAGAAAATGCTATACTAAATCCACTCTAAAAAAGGCGTAAATATGACCACCGCCGCGGAGCTCAAAAAACCCATGACTGAAGCAGAAAACGCGCAAGCATCGGCTGATTACAGCGCGGACTCGATCAAAGTCCTCAAAGGCCTGGAGGCGGTGCGCAAACGCCCCGGCATGTATATCGGTGACACCGACGACGGCTCGGGCCTCCACCACATGATCTACGAAGTGGTGGACAACGCGATCGACGAGGCCTTAGCGGGCCATTGCGACTTAGTTAGCGTCTCGCTGAACGCGGACGGTTCCTGCACGGTGACGGATAACGGCCGCGGCATCCCGGTGGATATTCACGAAGGCGAGGGCGTGTCGGCGGCGGAAGTGATCATGACGCAGCTGCACGCCGGCGGCAAATTCGACCAGAATTCGTATAAAGTCTCCGGCGGCCTGCACGGCGTGGGCGTGTCGGTGGTAAACGCGCTGTCGTCCTGGCTGTTGCTTACCATCTGGCGCAATGGAAAAGAATATCAAGCGCGTTTCGAACATGGCGATACGGTGCAGCACCTCACTGTCACGGGTGATGCGCCGGGCAAGAAAGGCACGAGCGTCACCTTCCTCGCCTCCAACCAAACCTTCACCCAAACCGAATTTGATTTCGCCACCGTGGAACACCGCCTGCGCGAGCTGGCGTTCCTCAATTCCGGCGTGCGCATTCGCCTGACGGACGCGCGCTCTGCTGAGCCGGTGGTCACCGAGTTTTATTACGAGGGCGGCACGGAAGCGTATGTGAAATATCTCGATAAGAGTAAAAACGCGCTGCACCCCACCATCCTCATCCGCGGCGAACGTAAAGAAGGCCCGGACCAGAAAACCATCGCCGTTGAAATTGCCATGCAGTGGAATGATTCGTATCACGAAAACGTGCTGGCCTTCACCAACAACATCCGCCAGCGCGACGGCGGCACACACATCATGGGCTACCGCGCCGCGCTCACCCGCGCCATCAACAAATACTACGAAGAATCGGGCCTCGCCAAAAAAGAAAAGCTGGATTTGACGGGGGATGACGCGCGCGAGGGCCTCACTTGCATCGTCTCCGTCAAAGTACCCGACCCAAAATTTTCCTCGCAAACCAAGGATAAACTCGTGTCGTCCGAAGTGCGCCCGGCCGTGGAAAGCTTGGTCTATGACAAGCTCGCGCAATGGATGGAAGAACATCCGGCGGATGCAAAAAACGTCATCGGCAAAATTCTGGAAGCCGCCGTGGCCCGCGAAGCCGCCCGCAAGGCGCGCGACCTCACGCGCCGCAAAGGTGCGCTGGATATTTCCTCATTGCCCGGCAAGCTGGCCGATTGCCAGGAGCGCGACCCCAGCAAATCCGAACTCTTCATCGTCGAGGGTGATTCGGCAGGCGGCAGCGCCAAGCAGGGCCGCTCCCGCGCCACGCAAGCCATTTTGCCGCTCAAGGGCAAAATCCTCAACGTTGAGCGCGCCCGCTTCGACAAAATGCTCGGCAGCGCCGAAATCGGCACGCTCATCACGGCGATCGGCACCGGCATCGGCCGCGAGGAGTTTGACCTCGGCAAAGCGCGCTACCACAAAATCATCATCATGACCGACGCTGACGTGGACGGCTCGCATATCCGTACGCTGCTGCTGACGTTCTTCTTCCGCCAGATGCGCTCCCTCATCGACGCGGGCTATCTCTATATCGCCCAGCCGCCACTCTATAAACTCCGCCGCGGCAGCAACGATATTTACGTGAAGGATGACGCGGCGCTGGAAGCACACCTGATGTCCTCCGCGCTGGAGGAGGCGGCGCTGACGCTGAAAAATGGCCGCCAGATTTCCGGCGACGAGCTGCACAATGTGGTGAACCAGGCCTCGCGCATCACCACGCTGCTGAAATATTTCTCGCGGCGCCTGCCGCTGCCGCTGATCGAAGCGGCGGCGATGGCCGGCGTGTTCTCCGCCGTGGGTCACCCCGAAACCAAAATCAAAGCCTGGGAACGCAAACTGGGCGAGTTGCACGGCGAACAAGCCGGCTGGCATGTGCGTTATGAAGACGGCACCTACCGCTTAAGTCGCACCGTGCGCGGCGTGGAATACACCCATGCGCTGGAGGAGCGCCTGCTCCAATCCCGCGAAGGCCACGACATCGCGTCGATGGATCAGTATCTCGCGGAATTTTTCGCCGAGCCGTCCACACTTACCCGCAAAGCCGCCGAAGCCACCGTCAGCACGCCCGCCGAACTCTACGGCACTGTGTCGGATTGGGGCCGTAAGGGCCTGGCGATCAGCCGCTTCAAAGGCCTCGGCGAAATGAACCCCGAGCAGCTCTGGGAAACCACCCTCAATCCTGCCACGCGCCGCCTGCTGAAAGTCACCATCAATGACGCCGCCGAAGCGGAGAGCATCTTCTCCACCCTCATGGGCGACGTGGTCGAACCCCGCCGCGATTTCATTCAGGAGAATGCGCTGAAAGTAGCGAATTTGGATGTGTAATACTTAGATGTGCGATACTTAAAGGCCCTTGTTTCTTTCTGTATTAAGCTGCCTTTTTACTATTGAGCGTGCTTTAAATAAACCGCTTTTATAAGTGCCTTCTGGTATACCCAATTCCGAAGCCGCTACTTTTTGATCATCTTCGCTTTGTGAACGTTCTATCTCCTTTTCCAAAATTCTTCTTTTTCCAGGCGATAAGGGGGAGTTTTTGATGATTTCTGTAACCCATTCGTTGGCTTCTACAAAATCGTTCTCATTAGATCCATTATATTTGATAGTCTTTTCGCTAGTAGTAACTTTTCCATCTGCACCCACTGTTTTGAAATATAGGGAGGTGGGAATAGGTTCGTTTCCATTTCCTGTTTCGTCGCGTATTAAATTTTTGCATCTACTACGAATTACTTTTTTTACGTAATTTTCGAATTGCGTGCTATCAGTGGCGTAAATCATTCTTTCATTTACCATTCTCACTAACGCGAGTTGTGCGGTGGATAGGAAAGCGTGCTTATCAAGCAATTGCTGCAAGGGTTGATTTCGGCACATTGCTGCAAATACGCGCGCATTGCGTTTAGCAAGAGGCATAAGCAGCGTTAAAATAGCTTGCGCATCACGCTCTCCGGGCGCTGCTGACTGCATTAGCCGGTATGCTTTATCAATATCGCTTTCTTCGAAAGTGTCATTCATAAGGTAAATATATTTAAGTTATTAGCTCAATTCAAGTATTTGAATGACATTATTTCAACATCTCCCCCGCCGCCCGCACCGGCAGCATCTCACCTCGCGCCACTTTCTTCTCCAGCTCCGCCAGCAGTTTCTCCTTCGCGGGGTAACTCAAAAACCGCTCCAACAACCCCTCGCGGATTTCCTTCCACATCCAGCTTCTGGCTTGCTGCGCGCGGCGGGCGGGTAGGAAGCCGGAGCCTTCAGCCCATTTCCTAAACACCTCAATCTCCTCCCAAATCTCATTGATGCCGCCGCCGGTGAGGGCAGAGGCGAGCATCGCCTTGGGGCGCCAGGCTTGTGCGTCGCCTTTATGTGCTGGCGGCACCAGCATGCGCAGCGCCGCCGTATAATCGGATTGCACGCGCTTGGCCTGCGCCAGCAAATCGCCGTCGGCTTTGTTCACCACGATCATATCCGCCATCTCCACGATGCCGCGTTTGATGCCTTGCAGCTCGTCGCCGCTGCCGGGCAGCAGCATGAGCAGGAATAAATCCGTCATCTCCGCCACTTCGGTCTCGGATTGGCCGACGCCGACCGTCTCTACGATAATCACATCATACCCCGCCGCCTCGCATAGCAGCAGCGCCTCGCGTGTCCGCCGCGCCACGCCGCCCAGCGCGCCGCCGGTGGGTGAGGGGCGGATATACGCTGCCTCGTGCTGGCTGAGCCGGGCCATGCGTGTCTTATCGCCCAGAATGCTACCGCCGGTTTTGGTGCTTGAAGGGTCCACCGCCAGCACCGCCACCTTGTGCCCCGCGCCAATCGCATGCAGCCCCAGCGCCTCGATAAAGGTAGATTTACCCACCCCCGGCACGCCCGTAATGCCCAGCCGCACCGATTTCCCCGTGCGCGGCAGCAACTTTTCCAGCAGGCCCTGCGCCTCCGCCTGGTGGTCCGCCCGCGAGGATTCGATCAGGGTGATGGCGCGCGCCAAGGCCGCCCGGTCGCCGGAAATCAGGGCTTTTTCATCAGAAAAAAGGGTCATGGGAGTGGGTATAGCACGCTCTGTTTTGTGCGTGAAGGGCCAATAAATCGGCGCAGATGTTCACAATTCCGTCACACAGCTGTCACGTAGTTGTCATATTTCAGGCGTAAATTGAAACCATGGCGAATGAATCGCCCGTGAAACATAAGGAGAGTGATATGAAAATTCGGAATGTAGTATTCAGCGTAGCAATGCTCGGCGCAGCCCTGATGGTAGCGCAGCCAGCGAGTGCGCAGGTGAGAGGCGGGACTACTACGCAGTGTTCTGGGACTAAGGTAAATGCACCACTGACCCCAGTGGGAAATGTATCTTTTTCAGGGAGTACCTTTACCCCTGCGTGCAGCATGACTGTCAACTTTGTACAAATGGAGTGCCAGACGCTTTACGGTATCGACCCTATCACGCACAAAGCTAGAAGCGTATTTGCGGGGGATTATACAGAGACGTATAACCAAAATTACTCTATCGGTATTTTTAATGGTAACCAACAAATCCCTAACATCCCGATCAGCTATTCGGGAAAGTGCTATATTGTCACACCAACCACTAAACATCCTTAGTACCATTTCTATCGCTACCATAAAACGGCAGCCCCCGGGCTGTCGTTTTTTTTATTCCCAATCATTAACGCCACCCTCGTTCTACATTAAAAATAACTCACAATAACCCAAACCGCCCTTCCATTCGGTCGCCGGGCCGTTTTTTTATTTCTCAATCAATGGAATTGCGAGTAAAGTTCGCGGTACATGATGTATCCCGCGGAAAGAAAGCGCAGTAAAATCGGTATCGCCATCGCGCTGATACTAGCTGGCTTGGCCGCGTGGGGCCTCTATAGCTGGTGGGCCGGGCATACGAAACCCGAACATGAAAAATCCGGCGCGCCCGTCACTGCCGCGCCCGTGGTGCGGCAAGACATGCCGGTCTATCTCGACGGCGTGGGCACCGTGCAGGCGTACAACACCGTCACCGTACACACGCAGGTGGACGGGCAGCTGATGAAACTCTTTTTCACCGAAGGCCAGGAGGTGAGGGCCGGGCAAAAGCTGGCGCTGATCGACCCGCGCACTTATGAAGCGCAATACGAGCAGGCGATAGCCGTCAAAGCGAAAGACGAAGCCAACCTCGCCAACGCGCAGCACGACCTGGAGCGCTACCGCAGCCTGGGCGAGGCCATCTCCCGCCAAATTCTGGATACGCAAGCCTCCACCGTCCGCCAGCTGCAAGCCACCGTAGCCTCCGACCAGGCGGCGATCGACAACACGCACACGCTGCTGTCCTACACGGCCATCAACGCGCCCATCTCCGGCCGCACCGGCATCCGCCAGGTGGACGAAGGCAATATCGTGCATGTGGGCGATGCGAACGGTATCGTGGTGCTTACGCAGCTTGCCCCCATCTTCGTTATATTCAGCCTGCCGCAGCAGCACGTGCTGGAAATCAACCAGCAAATCGCCGCCCAGGACGAGAAGCTTCACGTGCTGGCCGTTGGGCCAGACAACAAAACCACGCTCGATGAAGGCACGCTCGATTTGATAGACAACGAAATAGACACCGCCACCGGCGCCGTAAAACTCAGAGCCACCATGCCCAACAAACAGCGCCTACTGTGGCCCGGCGGGTTCGTGAATGTGCGCTTGCTGCTCACCACACGCCCCGGCAGCCTGGTCGTACCCGCGCAGGCAGTGCAGCTCGGGCCGCAAGGTTCATATGTCTATGTGTTGAAGGACGACAGCACCGTGGCGCTCACGCCGGTCAAAGTCGCCTTCACGGAAAATCAACTCTCGGTGATCGATAGCGGCGTGGAAGAAGGCCAGCAAGTCGTCACCGAAGGCATGGCGAAATTGCAGGACAAAAGCAAAGTCAGCGTTGCAAAACCGGTGGACGGTGGGCAGTTGACGGATGACAAGAAAGAACCCTTTGTCAGCCGTCAGCCGTCTTCCGTCCACCGGCGCAAAGCGCAATGAACGTCTCTGGCCCCTTCATTGCCCGGCCGGTAGCGACCACGCTGCTGGCGATCGCTGCGCTGCTGGCGGGATTACTCGGCTACAAAATGCTTCCTGTCTCCGCGCTACCGCAGGTGGATTTCCCGACCATTCAAGTGGTCACGCAACTGCCCGGCTCCTCCGCCGAAACCACCGCCTCGCTGCTCACCGCGCCACTGGAGCGCCAGTTCGGTTTGATTCCGGGCTTGACCTCCATGGTCGCCTCCAGTTCTGAGGGCTTGTCCGCCATCACGCTGCAATTCGATCTCAGTGAAAACCTGGACACCGCCGCCGAGGATGTGCAAGCCGCCATTGACGCAGCGCGCGGCGTGCTGCCCGCCAATCTGCCCTATCCGCCTGCCTATTCCAAAGTAAACCCGGCGGACCCGCCCATCATCACCCTCGCGCTCACCTCCGACACGCTGCCCATGACGGCGGTGAACGATTTGGCGGATACCATCCTGGCGCAAAAACTCTCGCAGATCACCGGCGTCGGCCGCGTGCTCACCGAGGGCGGCCAGCGCCCGGCCTACCGCATCCAGCTCAACCCCGCGGCGCTGGCGGCCTATAATATCAGCCTGGAAGATGTGCGCACGGCGCTTTCCCGCGCTAACGTGAACCTGCCTAAAGGCTCGTTCGACGGGCCTACGCAGGCGCTGCAACTCGACATCAACGACCAGATCGAAAGCGCCGACACCTACCGCGCGGTGATTATCGCCGTGCATGGTAATACCATTGTCCGCGTGCGCGATGTAGGCGCGGTGATTGAGGGCGTGGAAAACGTGCGTGTCGGCGGCTGGGTGAACGGCAAGCCCGGCGTGATCGTGGACGTGCAACGCCAGCCCGGCGCCAACATCGTCGCCACGGCGGATCGCGTGAAAGCCGCGCTGCCCGGCCTCGCTAGCTCCATCCCCGCCGGCATCAAACTCGACGTGCTGTCTGACCGCACGGAGACGATTCGTGCGTCCGTAGAAGATGTGGAATTCACCCTCGTGCTCACCGTCGCGCTGGTCGTGGGCGTGATTTATTTATTCCTGCGCTCCGGCCGCGCCACCATCATCCCCGGCGTGGCGCTGCCGCTGTCCATCATAGCGACATTCGGCGTGATGTATCTGTGCGGTTTCTCACTGGATAACCTCTCGCTCATGGCGCTCACCATCTCCGCCGGGTTCGTGGTGGACGACGCCATCGTGATGATCGAAAACATCGTGCGCTATATCGAAGCGGGCGAAAAACCGCTCGATGCCGCCTTCAAAGGCGCCAAGGAAATCGGCTTCACCGTGATTTCGCTCACCGTGTCGCTGGTGGCGGTGTTCATTCCGCTGTTGTTTATGAGCGGTATTGTCGGCCGCCTGTTCCGCGAATTCGCGCTGACGCTGACCATCGCGGTGCTCGTCTCCATGGTCATCTCGCTGACGCTCACGCCTATGATGTGCGGGCGGATGCTGAAGGCCGGCACCATGAAGCACGAGCACGAGGAAAACGAAGCCGGGTTTTTCGGCCGCATGCGCCGCAATTATGCCCAAAGCCTGCAATGGGTGCTGCTGCGCCAGCGCCTGACGCTGCTGGTCACGTTCATCACCCTGGCTGCTACGATCGGCCTCTACATCATCGCTCCCAAAGGCTTCCTACCGCTGGAGGACACCGGCCAGATCATCGCCACCACCGACGCGCCCGAAAGCGTTTCCTACAGCGAGATGACGCGCCTGCAAGCCGAGGTGGCCGATATCATCCGCCAAGACCCGGATGTGTCCTCCGTCGCCTCGTTCCTGGGCGTCGGCACCATCAACGCCACGCCCAACACCGGCCACATCACCATCGTGCTCAAGTCCCACAAACAGCGCAGCGCGTCAGCCAGCGATATCATCGCCCGGCTCACCGAAAAAATGCAGGGGCTTTCGGGCGTTGATGTACATATGCAAGCCGCGCAGGACATTCAAATCGGCGCTCGCCTCAGCCGCACGCAATACCAATATACGCTGACCGATCTCAACCGCGACGAACTGAACGACTGGTCTGCCCAGCTCCTCACCAATCTCAAAGCCAACCCCATGTTTCTCGATGTTGCCAGCGACCAAGAGCCGGACGGGCTAAAAGCTAACATCACCATCGACCGCGATGCCGCCTCGCGCCTCGGCGTGCTGGCGCAAGGGGTGGATGACACGCTCTATGACGCGTTCGGCCAGCGGCAGATTTCCACCGTCTATTCGCAGGTGAACCAATACCACGTCATCCTCGAATTGCAGCCGCAATTTCAGCAAGACCCGAACGCACTGTCCAACCTCTATGTGCGCTCCTCCAATGCCAGCCTGGTGCGCCTCGGCTCATTCGCGAGCACCAATATCGTGCGCACGCCGCTGCTGGTCACGCGCGACGGCGCATTCCCCTCCATCACGCTAAGCTTCAACCTGGCGCGCGGCGAATCGCTCGGCAACGCCGTCAAAGCTATTACGCAGGCTGAGAAAGATCTCGCCATGCCCAGCTCCATCACCGGCGCCTATAGCGGCGATGCGGCGGAATTCCGCACGTCGCTTGCGAGCGAGCCGGCACTTATCATGGCCGCCATTATCGTGATTTATATCGTGCTGGGCGTGCTGTATGAGAGCGCGATTCACCCGGTGACCATCCTCTCCACGCTGCCCTCGGCGGGCGTCGGCGCGCTGCTGGCGCTGACGATAACGGGGCAAGATTTGTCGTTGGTGGCGCTGATCGGCATCGTGCTGCTGATGGGCATCGTAAAGAAAAACGCCATTATGATGATTGACTTCGCCCTGGTCGCCGAACGCGAGGAGGGGCTTTCCCCGCAAGATGCAATTTACAAAGCCTGCTTGCTGCGCTTCCGTCCGATCATGATGACCACCATGGCCGCGCTGCTGGGCGCCATCCCGCTGGCATTCGATCACGGCATGGGTGCCGAACTGCGCCGGCCGCTAGGCATCTCCATCGTCGGCGGTTTGCTGTTATCGCAAGTGCTGACGCTCTACACCACGCCGGTGATTTACCTGGCTATGGAGCGCGTGCGTGTGCGCATGGGAGGAAAAGCATGACCCTATTATTTTCCCCTCCCCATGAAAGGGGGAGGGTTAGGGAGGGGGTGATGCGCTGTTGTCACAAACCCGTAATCTCCTTACCCCCACCCAGGTTTCGTAAGACTTGCGAAGCTGCAAGCCTAACGAAACCTAGCCCTCCCCCTGTCAGGGTGAGGGGAAAGCAAGTGATACAAAGGAGGGTGCATGACCCCCGCTGAACTTTGCATCCGCCGCCCGGTAGGCATTTTCCTGCTCGCCCTCGGATTTTTCATGGTCGGCGCGCTGGCATTTATGAAGCTGCCCGTCGCGCCGCTGCCGCGCGTCGACTCTCCCACCATCAACGTCTCCGCCAAACTCCCCGGCGCCGACCCGATCACCATGGCCGCCACCGTCGCCGCTCCCCTGGAGCGCCGGCTGGGGCAGATCGCCGGGGTGAATGAGCTTACCTCCACCAGCTCGCAAGGCTCGGCCAGCATCGTCGCGCAGTTTGATTTAAACCGCGATATCGAGGGCGCGGCGCATGACGTGCAAGCCGCCATCAACGCCTCCGGCGCTGATTTGCCGGTTGATTTGCCAAACCCGCCCACTTACCGCAAAGCCAACCCCGCCGATGCGCCGATTTTGATTCTTGCCGTCAGCTCCGACACGCTGCCTGCCAGCGCAGTGTATGACGCATGCGATTCCATTCTCGCGCAGCGCATCTCGCAGGTGCAGGGCGTGGCGCAGGTAACGGTGAGCGGCGCCGACAAACCCGCCGTGCGCGTGCGCGCCGACCCGGGGCAACTCGCGGCGGCAGGCCTGGGGCTGGAAGATGTACGCACGCTGCTCGCGCAATCCAACGTCAATGAACCCAAGGGTTTTTTTCAGGGCGACAAGCAATCCATGGCGATCGGCGTAAACGACCGCCTCGGCACCGCCGCCAAGCCTTATGCGCCGCTGATTCTACATTCCGCAAACGGCGCCACGCTGCGCCTGTCGGATGTAGCAACCGTGTTTGACAGCGCCGAAAACCGCCTTCAGGCGGGTTGGTTCAACACCGGCAAGGCGGTGCTGGTCATCATCCAAAAACAAGCCGATGCCAACGTGATCGAAACAGTGGACCGCATCCAGCAAGTCATGCCGCAGCTGCAAGCCTGGATGCCCGCCGGCACCAAAATCCAAATCCTGGCCGACCGCACGCGCACCATCCGCGCCTCGGTGCATGATGTGGAAATTACGCTACTGATTTCCATTTCGCTGGTGATTCTGGTCGTGCTGTTCGCCCTCGGCCGCGTTACGCCAACGCTGGCCGCCACGGTGACGGTGCCGCTGTC